>Ga0315912_10000065_pt1 | contig 281273 bp, 206 predicted proteins | sample VfabasoilMG_FD_204469 | JGI IMG/M metagenome (GOLD analysis project Ga0315912, IMG submission 204469) | Garden soil microbial communities collected in Santa Monica, California, United States - V. faba soil | ecosystem: Environmental > Terrestrial > Soil > Garden | place: USA: California... | reverse complement strand
AAACCCCCGTTTTATATTGCTACTGGGGTTTATTCCATTTTGTTTTGTTTTTTATAAAACGGTGTTTTTTGTTGGTGGCGCCGCCGCCGGGGCCCCCACCTCTTGCTCAGGCGTATAAGGCCGGTCGGTGCTCATGCCTGGATGCGCACGGCGCCAAAGCTCGGACACCCAAGAAATTGTGGGCGAGGAGCTTACCGAAGCTCGACCGGGCCAAAAATTACCTTCGTGGAGCTCGTGGAGCTTCCGGAGGCTATCCTCGCTCGCTCGATGAGCCTTCCTGCCAAGGGTTCGCGGCACCTCGTCGTGGACGGTACGCAGTATCGCTGGCGAATTCGCCGGCGCCCGACCGCCGACCAGCGTACCGGCCGGACGCCGCTGCTGCTGGCCATCGCAAGGGCCGACGGCGCTGGCTCGAGCCTGCTCGTGCGGTTGTGCCAGCCCCACCCGTCCAACACCGTGCGCCTGCGGAGTGAGGCGATGACCCCGGGCGTGGTCGCGGCGTGGATCCGCACGGGCATCCGGCAGGGGTGGCGTCCCGATCGGCCTGGGCGGCAGACGCTGCTGTCTGGCCGCGATCACGTCACCATTCGGGGGGGCGTGCAGACCACCCCGCGAGGCCTCGCTGCTCCCACCACCGCGGAGCTGGAACGTCTCGCCCGCAGTCGCCCGCCCGAGCATCGCGATCGCTTCGAGCTGGTCGTCGACCAGCCCTATGTCGAGTGGCCGGGTGGTGGTGGCTACCAGCCCGCGGCGATCCGCATCAACGGCACCGATCTGATCGAGCTCGCCCGCGAGGTCGAGCGCCCGCTGGTCCAGCAGGAGATCGAACAGCGCGTGGCCGCCGGTGAGGACGGCCTCGACGATTTCTCGGGCCAGTATCTCCACATGTCCGCACACGAGCTGCGGCTCCCCAGCCGCGAGCTACTCGACGAGCCCTGGGACACCGCGGGCAAGGGCTTCGTAATCCCACCCGACGATCCCCGGCGGCGCAAGGCGACCGTGCTCGGCTGCACGTGTGGCATCACCGAGTGCTGGTTCCTGCTCGTGCGCATCACGGTCCTCGACGAGGTGGTGATCTGGTCGGATTTCGAGCAGTTCCACCGCGCATGGGTCTATGCCCTCGGCCCATTCGTGTTCGACAAGCAGGCCTACCTGCGGCAGCTGGGGGCACCGGATCGCGTGGGCGCCGGGTAGGGTTCGGTTCGAGCGATTCAGCCGATGCACTCGACCTCGTGTACGCACGAGACGTAGGCCACCGATCCTCCGCCGGTGGTGCCTGCGTCGGTCGAGCTGCCGGTGGTCTCGCCGCCGCCGGTGGTCTCGCCGCCGCCGGTCTCGCCGCCCTCGGACGAGCCGCCGCCACCACCTGTCGAGTCACCGCCGATGCTCTCGCCGCTGTCGGTCATACCGTCGAAGCTGGTCGCACTCGAGCCGTCGGTGGGATCGCCCGCGGTGGTATCTCCAGTCGCGGAAGCGCCGGGCTCGTCGAACGACCACGAGCACCCTGCGTCGGCCGGGTGTCCCTTCTGCTCGCAGATCTCTTCACACGTCAGCGAGCCGTCCTGGAGCCCCACGACCTGGGTGGAGTAGACCTCGACGACGTCGGAGAATTGGTCTCCGCAGTTGCTGCTCGTGTCGTCGTCGTTCCCCGGCTCAGTCGTCGTGCATCCCGCGGTCGAGCTCGCGAGCAGTGCGGCGATCGAGAGGATTCCGTGCTTCATCATCGTGGTCATGCTGGTCGAGCTCGCGCGTAGGAGTAGAGTTCCGTGGTAGTGCCCGCCGGCCGCAAAACGATCACGGCCGTCCGTCTCACGGCTCGAGCACGATGATCACATCCGTCACCGCCTCCACCTCCTCGCGGCGGAACGGCAAATACGCATACTCGTCCGCGAGCCACGCATCTCGGGTGTCATCGAAGTTGGAGCTCTGCGGATCCGCCGAGTTCCCCGGCGGGAAGTTGCACCACGTCTCCGGCGTGCCGTCGTCGGCAAACCCGGTCACCACGCGGAAGATCGCCCCGGCATGCGAGTCGAACCGATCCGCCACGCCCCCGGACTCGTTGAGGAACGAGGTCGAGGACACGTTGACCGTGTCCTCCCCACCGTCGCTCGGCCACCAGCCGCCATAGAGGTCGCCGCCGAACGGATTGCTGAAATCCGTGCCGTGTACGTCGCCCCAGGTGTACCCGACCGGATCGACGCTACCGTAGCGGGTCTCGAGCAGGTCGGCGGCCCGTGACAGCGACTCGAGCAGCACCACGTCGCGCGAGGCCCCGAGCAGCGCGGCCGACTCGGGATACTGGTCGAGCACCGCGAGGATCGGGATCTTGATCACGAACACCGGCTCCGCACCGAGCACCGTGTTGTAGAGGATCGACAGATCGTCGCGGATGGCCTCGTCGGTCAAGAACATCATGAACAGGTGGAAGGCGAGCGCGCCAGGTTGGTCGCGCTCCATCCGCTGGTTCCAGTCGTCGGTGAGCAGGGTGTAGACCGTCTGCAGCTCGGGCCGGCCCTGGTAGGGCGCGAGCTCCGGGTCGGTGTCGATGTTGGCCCACGCCTCGTCGAGCAAGGGCAAGAGCAGAGCGGAGGCCGAGCTGTACGTGTCGGTCTGGAGCGCCTGCATGTCCTCGAACGTGATCCCGCCCTGGTCCGCCAGCCGCGCCAGCTCCTGCTCGATCCGATGGGCCCGGAACCCCGGCGCGTAGAAGTAGCCGTAGTACCAGGGGTCGTTGGACACGTCGCCGTCGAACGTGAAGCCCCACGGGTCGTTGTTGGCCGTGGCGATCCACCCACGGCTCTCGGCGCGGCTCCGCGGCAGTCGGTCGGGCGGCAGGAATTCCCCGGTCCAGAGGCTCCCCGCGTCGTTGCCGTCGACCACCAGGAACGGCATCTGCCGCGCGCTCGGATCCCCGCGATCGGGCACGTGGATCTGCACCCGGTATGTGATCCCCTCCGCGTCCGCGGCCACGAAGTTGAAGCCGCCCACCTCCATGAGGTCGGCGGCCGCGTCGTACTCGTCGATGTTGCGCGCCGTCGCCATCCCGGTGAACGTTCGCTCCTCGGCGGTCGCCGAGAACCCGGTCCAGTTGAGCAACAGCGCGTTCCCGGGCGCGGCGATCGGCAGCGGCACGATGTCGTCGGGCAACAGCACCCCGTAGCCGGGCACGTCGCGCACGTCGAGCATCACCGAGTCGCCGTCCTTGACCTCGATGATCTCGCTGCGCACATCCATCGCGACCATGTCGTCGCCGACGCGCACGTCCGAGCCATCGAGCTCCACCTCCCACACGTCCATCACGTCGGCGAAGTTGGTGGTGGCGGCCCACTGCACGTGGCGGTTGTGGCCGAGCTGGATCCCGGCCGTGCCCGCGAACGACCAGCCGATCACGTCGAGCTCGCCGTCGCCGTCGGCGCTGGAGAGGTGCTGCGCGTACATCAGCGAGGGGCTCTCGAGCGGCTGGTGCGGGTCGTTGGCGACGAACGGGTACCCGTTCGCGGTGAGGCTTCCGTCCACTGCCCAGTTGTTGCTACCCACGCGCGGCACGTGGCCGAGCGCGCGGCGCAGCGTGGCCATCCCGGCCGCCAGCTCCTCCGGGGTGGCCGGGATCGGCGGCTTGCTCGGAAACGCCACCCCGGGCCGCCACGGCGCCGGTGCGGGCAGCTCGTCGGGCGGCATCGTGCTCACCGTATAGGCGGGCCGCGACAGCTCGATGCGGCTCCACGCCTCCGGGAAGTTGCGCTGCACGATCGTGGCGAGCAGCTCGCGCTCGAGCGAGTTGGAGTTGCCGAGCATGAGCAGCTTGGCGATCGCCGAGTGCTCGGCCAGCGTCCACGGCTCTGGCATGTAATTCGCCTCGCCGGCCCCGAAGCCATAGGGCAGGGGCACCTCACCGGCGACGACCTCGGCGATGCGAGCGTTGACGCCGGCCAGCCATGCCACGATCCGCCGGTAGAGCTCGGGCTCGTCGTTGCGCAGGCGCTCGACGTTGGCCCCGCCCCAGCGGTGCAGGTCGAAGATCCGCGAGATCCGATCCTGGTCGACGAGACCGGGGCCGAGCACCTCGGCCTGGCGGCCCAGCGCGCGACGGCGCATCAGGTCCATCTGGAACAGGCGGTCGGTGGCCATCTGGTAGCCCGACGCGTACATCACGTCGAGATCGATCTCGCCGTAGATGTGCGGGATGCCGCGATCGTCGACGAGGATCTCGACCGGAGCGGACAGCCCGGGGAACTCGTCGATGTCCTCGCCGGTGGTACCGGTGTCGGTACCGGTGTCGTCGAGCGACCCGCCGCTGGTGGTGCCGGTGCCAGCGGTCGTGGTGCCGGTGGTGGTACCGCCAGTCGAGGCACCGGTGGTGCCTGCTTGGTCTGGAATATCGTCTCCGCAGCCGATTGCCAGCATGGCGGCGATCGCCAGCATGCCGGCTCGTGTCGTCCCTCGCGTCATCCGCGTCATTCGCCTCATCCGCGCCATCCGCCTCATCCGCGGATCATTTCACGGATCGCGCGTGCGAAGCTACGCCCCGTCCTCGGGCGGGCGGCCCCCGGCCTGGTTGGCCGCCGGGGTCGGCCCCGGCTCGTCGCTCGTGTCGGCGTGCTCGGGGAACAGGCCGCGTGCGCGGGGATCGTCGACGAGCTCGCGCTGCACGTCGTACGCGACGAAGCCGAGCCGTTGGTACACCATCAGCGCGCGCGGGTGATCGGTCGAGCTCGCGTGCACGATCACCCGCCCCACGTCGTCGCCCTGCCAGGCGTGCTCCATCAGCCGCCCGAGGAACGGCAGACCCAGGCCCTGGCCCACGAACTCGGGCATCAGCCCGAAGTAGACCAGCTCGACCTCCCCGGTCCGCCGGCGGTCGAGCTCGGCGAAGCCGGCCGGGACCCCGTCCACCTGCAAGACGAGGATCTCCACCCGCGGGTCGTGGACGATGGCGCCGAGCGCCTCGTCGTCGAGCTCGCGCCGCTGCCACCACAGGTAGGGCGAGCCCACCGTGTGATAGAGGTAGCGATAGAAATGGAGCGGCGGCCGCTTGGCGTGGACCAGCGCCAGCGTCCGACCCGTGATGGAGACCTTCGGGTGCCGCGGAACCGCCCGTAGCTCGAGACGCGTCGTGACGAGCTCGAGCTTGCCGTCGGGGCGGCGGGAAGGAGGCTTGAGGTCCAGCACGGGGGCGAACTCTACAGCACCTTGGCACGTGTGCGGCTTCGTCGGATGATGCGTGGGCCTGCGGGCGCCGAGCAGGGCGTCCGGGGCGGAGCTGTTCCATGAACTCCAAGGCCACCGCTCGTCCCATCCAGTTGCTCTCGACCCTCGTCGGATCGGTCTCGCGCGAGCGGATCAAGTCGTTGCTCGTGCGTACGCCCGCCGAGGGTCCGCTCAAGGCGCTGCGCACGGTCTGGGAGCTCCGCCAATTGCGGGAGCACCCCGAGCTGCACGCGATCTACACCGAGGGTCTGGTGATCGACCGCGTGCTCGAGCGCATCGTGAGGGCCGATTCCAACTGCGTGGACATCGGCTGCCACATCGGCTCCACGCTCAGTCAGCTGCTCAAGCTCGCGCCGCGGGGTCACCACGCCGCGTTCGAGCCGATCCCCAACAAGGCCGAGTGGCTGCGGCGACGGTTCCCCGAGGTCGAGGTGTTCGAGGTGGCGCTGGCCGATCGCGCGGGCGAGGCCACGTTCTACATCAACACCAAGCTCACGGGCTTTTCCGGGCTGCAGCGGCACGGCGACGAGGGCGAGCACGAGGCGCTCACCGTGCGCACGGCCCGACTCGACGAGCTGCTCGTCGACCGTCCCGTCGACTTCATCAAGCTCGACGTGGAGGGCGGAGAGCTCGCCGTGCTCAAGGGTGCCACCGGCGTGCTCGAGCGCTGGCGCCCGCGGATCCTGTTCGAGTGCACCAAGAGCAGCATGACCGCGCATGGCATCGAGGCCGCCGACATGTTCGGCTGGCTCGAGGCGCAGGGCTATGCGATCTGGACGCCGTCGGCGTACCTGGCGGGGGCTCGGCCGCTCGACCTCGATGGCCTCGTCGCTGCACAGACCTACCCGTTCCAGGCCTTCAACTTCTTCACCGAGTCGGTGAAGGCGCCAGGCTGAACGCCGGGACCTCGCCGCCAGCACGGGGCGCCGGGCCCTCTCGTCCGCGGCATGGCGGCCGTGGTAGATCCGCGTGCGATGCCGCGGGCGCGCCACTACGTGGTCTTCGTCGGGCGAGAGCCCGGCATCTACCGCGAGTGGGAGCGGTGTCGGGCCCAGGTGGAAGGGTTCCCGGCGGCGCAGCACCGCTCGTACGCCAGCGCGGCCGAGGCGGAGCGCGCGTGGGTGGAAGCGGGCGGAGACCCGATCCCGCTCGACGAGCCGGGGCAGCCCGACGAGGGTGGGCTCATCGACGATCCCGATCCGTTCCACGACGACGCGCCCGTGCCTGCTTCGGCGCCCGTGTACCGCGGCGAGGGCGGCCCGCCGCCGGGCTCGATCGCCGTCGATGCGGCCTGCAGCGGCAACCCTGGCCCCATGGAGTACCGTGGCGTCGAGATCGACACCGGCGTAGAGCTCTTCCGCGTGGGGCCCATGCACGGCACCAACAACATCGGCGAGTTCCTCGCCATCGTGCACGGCCTGGTGTGGCTGCAGCAACAGAGCCGGCCGGGGCCGCTCTACTCCGACTCCATGACCGCGATCGGCTGGGTGGGGCGGGGCACCGCCAGGACCACGCTCTCTCGCAACGCAGCCACCGAGCGGGCGTGGCAGCTGCTCGCGCGTGCGCAGCAGTGGCTGCGGCAGGCACGGCCTCGGGGCGTGGAGATCCGCAAGTGGCCCACTCGTCGGTGGGGAGAGATCCCCGCCGACTTCGGGCGCAAGTGAGGCCGCACGCCGGCCAGCGAGAGAGCCGCCCTTGTCCGAAGCCCTCAAGGATGCCGCCTACACCCTCATGGGGTGGCTGCTCACCCCGCTCGGGGTGGGGCTCGTGTGGTCGGCCCGGGCGATGTGGCGGCGGGCGGCGGCCTGGCGGCGGCGGTGGCTCGGGCGTGCGCTCGCCGGGCTGCTCCTGGCGCTCGCGCTGCCGGCGTTGGTCCTCGGTGGGTATGGCCTGTGGATCCGCTACCGGCCGCACCCCGCGGCGATCGAGCGCACGCTCCACCCGGGCATCGTGTACCGCCGCTTCGCTCGTACCGAGCCGCGCCCGCTCGTGGTGCACGTGGCCACCATCGCGCTCGATGCTCCGGGCCTCTCGTTGGTGCCCACCCCCGCCGCGTCGGGGGGCTGCCTGCCCGCGCGCGTCACCTCCGAATTCCTCCGCGAGCAGCGGCTGCAGCTCGCCGTGAACACGCAGTTCTTCTACTCGTGCACGGGCTCGACGGTGCTCGACGGGCTCGAGCCCGGCCAGCTCCTGCACCCGGTGGGGGTGTACGCGGTGGCGGGCGAGGTGGTGGTGGAGCAGCCGTGGCTCGGCAACGAGCTGTACATCGCGGCCGACGGGGCGGTGACGCTGGAGCCGCCGCCGCTGCTCCATCATGCGATCTCGGGGCGCCACCGCCTGGTCGAGGCCGGGCGTGCGCTCGCCCCCGATGATGGGATGCTCGCGCCGCGCGTGGCCCTGGGGCTCGACGCCGAGCGACGGCGCTTGATCGTGATGCTCATCGACGGCCGTCAGCGTGGCTACAGCGAGGGCGTCACCCTGCCCGAGCTCGCTGGGTTGCTCGTCGAGCTCGGGGTGCACGACGCGATCGAGCTCGATGGCGGAGGCTCGGCCACGCTGGTGGCCGAAGGCGAGGATGGCGAGCCCGTGGTGCTCAATTCGCCGATCCACCAAAGGATCCCCGGGCGCGAGCGGCCGGTGGCCAACCACCTCGGCGTGCGGGTCAGCGTACCGGGGCCATGATCGCACGCCGGATCGCCGCCGCGGGGTGCTCGTCGTCGAGCCTCGTCTCGCCCAAGACGCCCTCCGCCACACCCAGTCGGGCCAGCGTCGCCTTCATGTCGGGGAAGCCGCTCTCCTGGAGCACGGCCTCGGCGGTGCTGGTGAACAGCGGACGGCCGTACCACTGGTCGAGGTGCTCGAGCAGGGCGCGGGCCGACCACTGATGCTCCGCGTCGCCGCAGCAGCGACGCAGCTCCCGCATCGCGTCGTCGAGCCCACGAGCTCCGTTGGTCTCGAGTCGCATCTCCACGTCGACCATGAGCGCAATCGCGGCGCCGCCCCAGTACACGCGCTGATACGCGTGGGTCTCGTGCATCTGCTCGCTGGTCTCCGCGAGCGTCAGCGTGCCGGCGTCGGTTCGGCGGCCGCGATCGAACCCGTCGATCACCGCCTGCCAGCCCTCGAGCTCGCTGCGGTGCCCTGCCCGCGTGCGCATGAGCTCGGTGTAGTAGGTGACCCAGCCCTCCGCCATCCATGCCTCCTCGATGAAGGGCATGCCGTGGTGGAGCAGCTCGTGCACGGTGGTCCAGCCACCGGGCAGCGCCTCGGCGCGCGCCTGATCATCGAGGAAGATCTGCACCCCGGCGCCACCGCCCCGCGCGGCCATGCCGAAGTACACCGTGCCACCACCGCCGCCCTCGACCGGCATCACCACGACCTGCAGCCGCTCGCGAGGGAACCGGCCCTCGAACAACAGCGCCACCGTGTCGACGGCGTCCTCCACCCACCGGCGCAGCCCCGCGGCGGGGCACGCCACGCGGGCGTCGAGGGTGACGAGCTCGATCGCCGCGCCTGCGCGCTCGAAGCGATCGATCGTCACGTCGCCCACCACCACGAACGCGAGCCACTCGAACGCAGTGGGCTCGAGCACGTAGGTGCTGCCCTCGCGGTCCCCCTCGTTCGACCGCTCCGGCCACGGCACCGACACCTGCATGCCCTCGGGCAGCGAGAACCGCACGGTGACCTCGGCACCCGCCGGCAGCGTGTCCGGGCGCCACAGCCAGCCGCCCGGGCGAAGCAGCAGGCTGCGGCCGGTGCGGCCCACCAAGCGATCGCTACGATCACCCGACTCGAGGCCGGCGAGGTCGACCGCGTACTCGAGGCACGCGTCATCGTCCAGCGAGCGCAGCGCGTAGCCACGCTCGCGGCGGGGCAGCGGCTCGCCGTCGGCGCGGCGGACGTCTTGGATGTGATCCACCGCGGCTCGAGCCCCGGGCACGAGCGCGTCGGGAGGGTGCCCCTCGAAGCACAGGCGCACGTCCATGCGCGCGAGCGCTTCGTCGAGAGTCACGTCGTAGTGCCAGCCTCGCAGCGCGGCGGAGGCTTCTTCGGTGGAGGCTTCTTCGGCCACGGGCTGGCCCTCCACGGCGGGTCGATGGCACGTCCCCAAGAGCACGAGCCCCCCGAGGGCCCCCAGCGCGAGCACCGCTCTATGTCGGCCGAGCATTGTTCCTGGTCACCGTTTCCAGGTTCTCACGAACCCGTGCCCCCAGCAGCCGCGACATTGACGCGTGGTCGCGGCGGGTCAGCTCGCCGCATGTGGCCGCAGCAAGGCGACCAGGTTGGCCCCGTGCGACCAGCCGAAGCCGGAGAGCCGCTCGAGCGCGGGGTCGAGGCGATCGAGCCCTGTGAGCGCAGCGGTGACGGCGGCGTGCCGCAGGTCGCCCTTGCCGACCACTGCGCGCGAGGAGGCCACGCCCACCCCTTCCTCGTGGGCGGCCGCGCCACGCGAGCGCAGGCGCCGGAGCCCATCGAGAGCGAGGTCGAGCCCGGTCAAGAGCGAGGGGAACAAGAGCGTACGCGCCTGCGCGGCGCTCCACAGCGTCTCCACGCGCAGCCCGGCGCGCAGGGCGAGCGAGGTGAGGGTGCGGCGCTCGAAGAAGCTCAGGTGATCGCCGAGCTCGAGCGGTCGATAGCGCGGCCCCCACAGCGGTCGCGCGAGGTCGTCCCAGTTGGGTACCTCCACGATCGCTATACCGTCGTCCGCGAGGTGTGCGGCCACCCAGCGCAGCGCATCGACGGGGCGGCGCAGGTGCTCGAGCAGGTGGGTGAGCGTGATGAGGGAAAAGCGCTCGGGCAGCTCCTCGCGCTGATCCTCGATGTCGATCGCGAGCACGCGGTGCCCGGCCGCGATCGCCTCGGCTGCGGCTCCCGAGCGCTCGATGCCCACGGTGCCGTAGCCGGCCTCGCGCAGCAGATCCAGCAGTAGGCCCGGGCCGCAGCCCACGTCGAGCGCGAGGGCCCCCGGTGGCGCGGGGCACAGCCTGCCGCCCGTGAGCCGATCGTAGAGCACCAGCGCATGGCGCTTGCGCTCGCTGCCGGGCCGCGGCGCCGACGGTACAGCCCCGGCCGGCACCCGGCGGGCACGGTCGGCATAGTGGTCGTCGAGGAAGCGCGGGGCGTAGCCGGCGGTGGCGTGCACCAGCCCGCAGCCGTCACAGCGCACGAGCTCGATGCCTCCGTGGGCGGGCAGCACGGGGTGGTGCTCGGCCACGCCGCAGCTCGGGCAGCGGTCCACGGACAGGAGGTCGGGCGCGGGCTCGGGCGACGGCACCTCCGCGAGGCTACCATCGTCGGCCATGACCTCGGCGCTCGCCTCGCTCGACGTGCTCGTGGTCGATGGCCAGAGCACGGGAGCCAGCCCCGCGCATGGCCACCTGCTCGAGCTCGGCTGGGCCCGCACGCGCGCCGCGGCCGTCGACGATGCGCTGGGCGAGGCGCTTGCCGTGGATGCGCGGCTGCTCGCCCTGCCCGAGGGCGCCACGATCCCGCGACCGGTCGCTCGCCTCACCGGCATCGGCCTCGCCGACCTCGCCCAGGCCCACGCGCCCGCGCAGGTCTGGGCGGCACTCCGCGAGGCCGCCATACCCGACGACCCCAACGGCCCCGCGCTGCCGGTGGTGATCCACTACGCCCGCTTCGAGACCGCGTTCCTGCACGCGCTGCACCGCGAGCACGCCCCCGACGAGCCGTTTCCGCTGGTGCTCGTGTGCACCCACGAGCTCGCGCGACGCTTGTTGCCCGGGCTGCCGCGCCGGGGCCTGCGGGCGCTCGCCGGTTACCTCGGCCACGGCGTCGACGAGCTCAAGCGCAGCACCGAGCACGTGCGCGCCACCGCGTGGGTGTGGCGCGAGCTGGTGACGCGCGTGCACGCCGAGCACGGTGTGACCACGCTGGCCGAGCTGCAGGCGTTCCTCGAGCAGCCCTCGCCGCGTCCCAAGGCCAAGCGCGACTATCCGATGCCGCGGGAGGTGCGGCTCGGCCTGCCCGAGGCGCCCGGCGTCTATCGCATGCTCCGTGGTGACGGCCACGTGCTCTACGTGGGCAAGGCCACGTCGCTCCGCCAGCGCGTCAATGGCTACTTTCGCCAGCACCGCCGCGTCGCCGATCGCACGCTCGAGCTGCTCACCCAGGCCCGCGACCTGCGAGTCACGCCCACCGCCACCGCGCTCGAGGCCGCGCTGCTCGAGAACGACGAGATCAAGGCGCACGCGCCCCCCTACAACGTGATGCTCCGTGGCACGGGGCAAGGGCCGTGGTTCGCGACGATGGATCTCGAGACATTCGCGTCGCAGCCCGATCTGCGGCACCGCGTGGGCCCGCTGCATTCGCGCGCGCTGCTCACGGCATGGCTCGGCTTGCTCGCTACTGCGCGCACGGCCGCGAGCGCCCAGGGTGAGGCGCGCGAGGATCCGAGTACGAGCGGAGTGGAGAGCCTGGACGAGACACCGACCCCACCCATCGTGCTCGAGCGCCTCGCGTGGTGGGGAGAACCGCCCGAGCCCGCGATCTGGCGTGCCGGCTGGGAGCGGTTCACGAGCACCTGGCTCGACGGCGCGCCTTCGCGCCCCATCGCGCTGGCGCGAGCCGGCGCGCGAATCTGGCAAGCCTGGCGCGAAGCCGAGGCGCTGCCCCCCGAGGACGAGCCCGCCGCCGCGAGCCCCGACGAGCCTCCCGCATGGGATCCCGCGCGCGTCTGCGAGGTGCTCGAGCGCGTCGTCGGCCAGGGCGCGCACGAGCTGCGGCGCGCGCGATGGCTGTGTCGCCTCGCCGAGTGTGCCGTGGCCTGGGATCGCCGCGACGGCGCAGGTCGCCGCGTGCTGGTGCTCGAGCGCGGTGCGGTCGTGGAGCGCCTGGACGCCGGTGCCGAGGCCACCCCTCCGGTCCCTCCTGGCTGGGCCCGCAGCCCCGCGGAGCGGCGCGCCGCGTTCGATATGGCGAGCTTCGACCGCCTGCGGATCCTCACCACCGAGCTGCGTCGCGTGGTCGCAGAGGGCCGCGGCGTGGCGCTGTGCCTGGGTCCGCGCGAGCGCCTGGCCGGTGAGCGCCTGCGCCGGGCGCTCTCGTGGGTCTGAGCGCTCGACGCCGAACCGATCCGTCCCGTACCCTGGCCACGTACCGCGGGGCGGAGTGACGATGCGTCGATCAGTCGTGGCCTTGTTCCTCGTGGTCGCCGCGTGCACCACCGCGGACGCGCCCGAGGACGCCACCGCGGACGCGCCCGAGGACGACGGGCCGAGCGAGCCGGTCTGCACCCCCGACGCGAGCACCGAGCTCTACGAGCGCCGCATTGCGCCGCTCCTGGCCGACGATCGCTCGAGCACCTGCAACCAGTGCCACCTCTCCGGCATCGAGCTATCCGCCTACGTGCAAGCCACGCCCTGCGAGACCATGGCGTGCATGGCCCACCAGGGGATCGTCGATCTCGACGACCCCGAGGACAGCCTGGTGCTCACCTGGATCGAGCGCGCCGAGCCCTCGGGTGGCATCACCCAGCAGACGATCGACACCGAGCGCGACGCGATGCTCGAGTGGATCGAGCACGCCGCGGCCTGTGACGGCGAGCTGTGCCCACCGGTCGACGAGCCGTGCGGCGAGCCCCCCACCGAGGCCGACTGCGAGATCCCGGCGGCGTCCGCCGAGCCGATCCCCGTCGACGATCCCGGTGATTGCTCGGACCTCACGCTCGAGCTCTTGTGGCGCGAGAAGGTCTATACCTGGCGTGGGCGCTGCTTCCCCTGCCACTTCGATACGCAGGTCGGCCGCTTCGAGGATCTCGATCCCCCGCCGTGGATCGCCACCGGCGAGTGCAACCAGGCCGCGCTCGCCACCCTGCGCAACGCCGAGCGCACCGGCCTGCTCGACCGCGACGAGCCGAAGCAGAGCCTGCTGCTCACCAAGCCGCTCGACGAGTCGCTCGGCGGGGTCGAGCACGGTGGCGGGCCCAAGATCCACTCGGTCGACGACAAGACCTACGTCGACTTCGTGTACTTCCTCGAGCGCTGGGCCGAGTGCAACTGACCATTCCGCCCGCGCTCAGCCCGGCGGCACGAACCCGGCACACGTGGCGTCGATGGTGTCGATCGTCTCGGCCAGCACCGGCGCATAGTCGGCCGCGCACACGCTCGCCAGCACGCCGTGGTCGCCGAAGCTCTCCACCAGCTCGATGGCGTTGTCGTTGATCGCCATGCAGCCGTAGCCGGGGCAGCACCACGGGCACACGCACGAGGTGTCGTCCCACGAGACCACGCCGATCATCACGATCGAGGTCTCGTCGCCGCCCTTGGCCTCGACGAGCGCATCGTGCATCCACATGGTGTCGATCAGCGGCCACGCATCGTCGGGGGTGTCGGGGAACGGCGGGTCGTCGCTGACGATCACCACCACGAGCACGGCGTCGGGGCGCAGGAAGCCCTCGTTGCAGCCGCCCACCCCGATGAGCTCGGGCTGCAGCGCCTGCACGGTGGCGGAGAGCGGCATTTCGTTGCCCGAGCCGTCGGTGCCCACCCGACCCACGCAGTTGAACACGGCGGCCAGGCTGTCCTCGTGGGTGAAGAAGCGCTTGCCGCCCACGAACGGGGTGCACACCGCCTCGCTCGAATTCTCGCCGCCGGTCTGGGTCACCAGCGCCCCCAGCTCCTGGCAGCCCGGGGCATTGGACGCATACGCGTCGCTCGTCACCACGCCCACGTGCACGCTGTCGAGCTGGTCGAGCGAGCCGAGGATCGCCTCGATGAACCCGGGGAAGCTGTCGAGCAGCTGCTGCTGGTGCTGGGCCATGGAGCCCGAGTCGTCGATCACGAACAGGAAGTCGGCCTTGTGGCAGCCCGTGTCGCCGGGCACGTCGATCGCGCCCACATCGAAGATCGGCGGGGGGCCGCTGCTCGAGGTGCCGTTGGCGGAGGAATCCGAGCCGCTGGCGCTCGTGGTGGAGACCGCGGCTGGGTCCGTGGTCTCGCCGGGCCCCGTGGTCGCTACGCCCGAGCTGCTCGCCGACACCACCGGCGGGTCCTCGACCTGCCGCTGGTAGCCCTCGTTCCCGCAGCCGGCCCATAGGCACGCACCCGCGCCGAGCAACGACGACACGGGGCGAAAGCGCACCATGATCCAGCATGGACGGCGAAACCGCGCATCGTCAAGCCAACCCGGAAATACCCGTACGACAGCCTCGGGTAACCCCCGCGAGCGACGAGCGGAGGCCTGCTGCGGTGGCAGCCTTCCGAATCTTTTGCGAAGCTTGCCCGCCGAGGCCCTTGGTCTCGGGCGTCCGTCTCGGGCGTTTTGGGGTGGGCCTCGCCCCGCCCGTCACGGTGCCTCGATGGAAGAATTCCTCGCCGTCAGCCTGAGCTATCCCACCGTGATCTTCACGGGGCTGCTCGTGGCCGCGTTCCTCTACTGGCTGCTCGTGATCGTGGGAGCCCTCGGCATCGACGTCCTCGATGTCGACGCGGGCCACGACGGCGCCGCGGAGGGCGTAGCCGAGGGTGCCGCGGAAGGCGCAGCCGAGGGCGCCAGTGAAGGGGCGGCCGAGGGCCTGGGCCATGACATCGGCCATGACGTAGGGCACGACGTGGGCGGTCACGACGCCCCGCACGAGGGCGGGGTGGTGGTCGGCAACCTGTTCGCGTTCCGGGCGCGTGGCGTCCCGCTGACGCTGGTGCTGTCGCTGGTGATCCTCGTGGGCTGGATCCTCAGCTGGCTCGGCGCTCGTTACCTCTTGCATGGCATGAGCCTCGGGCCCGAGTGGCTCATCGGCACCGCGCTGCTCGCCACCTCCATCATCGTGGCGTTCCCCGTCACTGCGGTGCTGGTGCGCCCGCTCGCCCACGTGCTCAAGGTCGAGAAGCCGGTCTCGCGCCGCGATCTCGTGGGCAAGGTGGTGCGCGTCGACACGAGCCGCGTCGATCGCCGCTTCGGCATGGCCAAGGCCGAGGACGGCGCGGGCGGCTTGCTCGTACAGGTGCGCTGCGAGGCCGAGGGCAACGGCCTCGGCCGCGGCTCCAATGCGCTGGTGGTCCGCTACGACGCCACGCGCGAGGTCTATGAGGTCGTCCCGCTCGACGACGAGCCCGATCCCCGAGGCGGGTCGGCCAAGCCGGGCAAGGAGCCCGCGAGCGCCCGCTGATCGCGGCTCGACGCTTCGATTTTCCATCTGCTTCCCATCCCCCGCTTGGCCCGGCCAAAGTGGCCCGGGTCACCGTCCCCAAGAACCCCCCTTCATCGAGGTCGTTTCCATGTCCGAACAGTCCCTGCTGGCCACGAGCACCCTCCTCGCGGCGATCGACGAATCCATGCTGCTCATGGCGGGCGTCGTCGGCACGTTCGTGGTGGTGCTGCTCATCGGTGTTCCGCTCCTCTACGCCAAGCTCTACCGCAAGGTCGACCAGGGCCGTGCGCTCATCGTCAACAAGATGACCACGGTCGAGGTCTACTTCGGCGGCGGCCTGGTGATCCCCGTGGTCCACCGCTCCGAGATCATGGACATCTCGGTCAAGACCATCGAGATCGCACGGACCGGGAAGGAGGGCCTCATCTGCAAGGACAACATCCGCGCCGACATCAAGGTCACGTTCTTCGTGCGGGTCAACAAGACCGCCGAGGACGTGCTCAAGGTGGCGCAGGTGATCGGCACCCAGCGCGCGTCCAACCAGGAGACGCTCGACGAGCTGTTCAACGCCAAGTTCTCCGAGGCGCTCAAGACCGTGGGCAAGTCGCTCGACTTCGAGGAGCTCTATACCCGCCGCCACGACTTCAAGGAGCAGATCCTCGAGACCATCGGCGAGGACCTCAACGGCTACGTGCTCGACGACGCTGCCATCGACTACCTCGAGCAGACGCCGATGAGCAACCTCGACCCCAAGAACGTGCTCGACGCGCGCGGCATTCGCAAGATCACCGAGATCACGGCCGACCAGGCAGTGAAGACCAACGAGATCAAGCGCGAGGAGGAGAAGGCGATCCGCAAGAAGGACGTGGAGGCCACCGAGGCGATCCTCGAGCTCGACCGCCAGCAGGCCGACGCCCAGGCCAAGCAGACCCGCGAGATCATGTCGGTGCAGGCTCGCGAGCAGGCCGAGACCATGCGGGTGCAGGCCGAGGAGCGCAAGAAGGCCGAGCTCGCGCGCATCAAGCTCGAGGAAGAGGTCGCGATCAACGAGGAGAACAAGCGCCGCCAGATCGAGGTGGCCCAGAAGAACCGCGAGCGCGTGATCGCGGTCGAGCACGAGCGCGTGCTCAAGGACCAGGCGCTCGAGGCGATCGGACGCGAGCGCGAGGTCGAGCTCAAGCGGATCTCCAAGGAGAAGGCGCTCGAGGTCGAGAAGAAGGAGATCGCCGACGTGATCCGTGGCCGCGTGGCCGTGGACAAGACCGTGGCCGAGGAGGAAGAGCGCATCAAGGACCTGCGCGTGGTCGCGGCGGCCAAGCGCGCCAAGGAGGCCAAGGTCATCGAGGCCGAGGCTGAGGCGCAGGAGCTCTTGGTCAAGGACATCAAGAAGGCCGAGGCACAGGAGCAGGCCGCCAAGCACCTTGCCAAGGAGAAGCTGACCATGGCCGAAGCCTCGCTCGAGGCCAGCGAGAAGGAGGCCCGCGCCAAGATCCGCATGGCCGAGGGCACGCAGGCCGAGGCGGCCGCCAAGGGCCTGGCCGAGGTGAAGGTCAAGGAGGCCGAAGCTGTCGCGATCGAGAAGCAGGGCGACGCGAAGGCACGCGTCACCCTCAACCAGATGAAGGCCGAGGCCGACGGTCTCGAGGCCCAGGGCCTGGCCGAGGTGAAGGTGAAGGAGGCCGCCGCCGATGCGATCGCCAAGACCGGCCGCGCCGAGGCCGAGGCCAAGCGCGAGCTGATGCTCGCCGAGGCCGTGGGCTCCGAGCAGCAGGGCATGGCCAAGGCCAAGGTCAAGGAGGCCGACGCGAACGCCACCAGCAAGATGGGCGAGGCCAAGGCCGTGGAGATCCGCGAGAAGCTCATGGCAGAAGCGCAAGGCCTCGAGCAGAAGGCCGAGGCGATGAAGAAGCTCGACGAGCGCTCGCGCTCGCACGAGGAGTACCGCCTTCGGCTCGAGAAGCTGGTCGAGGTGGAGCTGGCGGCGCTCGGCGTGCGTCGCGACGTGGCCAAGGCGCAGGCCGAGGTGCTCGGCGCCGCGATGGGGCACGCCAAGATCAACATCGTGGGCGGCGACGGCCAGTTCTTCGACCAGTTCATCCGCGCGGTCTCGCTGGGCCAGGCGCTCGACGGCGTGGTCAACAACTCCGACACCGCCAAGACGCTGATGGCGGGCTACCTCGAGGGCGACAAGAGCCTCACCGACGACATCAAGGCGGTGCTCTCGCGCCCGGCGATCGACACGACCGACGTCAAGAACCTGAGCGTCTCGGCGGCCCTGCACAAGGTCATGGGCGAGCTCGGCGACGGGCAGCGCGGCAAGCTCCAGGCGCTGATCGCTCGCGCCAAGGAGCTGGGGCTCGAGTAGCCCGCGCGCACCGGTCCACCCCGAGACACGACGATGGCGCAAGCCACTGACACAGCCAAAGCAACGGCCGCCGCGGCGGAGTCCCAGGGCTCCGCCGCGGAGCTCGAGGGCGGCAGCTACGAGGTCATCGCGGCCCGCCTGGCCGACCAGGCCAAGGAGCTGGGCCGCCGCACCGAGGCGCTCAACGAGCGCCGCCAGCAGGTGTTCGGTGGCACCGAGCTGACCGTCATCGCCAACGAGCGGGTCCGCACCGAGAACAACTGCACCCCCCGCGACATCGTGCAGGTCGGGGGGCGACTGCTGTTCGGGTACAACGTGTTCCTGGGGCTCAAGACCGAGACCGCGGTCGAGGACGTCTTCAGCCTGCACAAGTTCGAGCCCAAGGACAGCGGCTTCGACCTCGCGGGCGTGCCGCTCGCCGAGGGCGGCGAGGGCTTCATCGTCCATCCCGGGTTCGTCGACCACTTCCGCGAGCTCTACCGGTTCTACAAGGGCGCCAAGCTGCTGCAGCTCTCGCGCAGCGAGACCAAGCTGCTCGCGGTGTGGCAGATCGGCGGCGAGATCTCCGACATCCGGGTTGCTCGCTGGGAGCTCTCGCCCGACGGCGCGGCGCGGTACATCGACAACCGCGGCGAGCGAGATCACGACTACCCGCCGCAGCACGACTTCGAGTGGACCACGCTCACGCGCGAGGACCAGATCTCGGGCGAGTACCCGCACATCTCCGTGCTCGACAAGGTCTTCGTCGAGACCACCGGCGGCGACCTCACGATCAAGGTCGAGAACAACACCCACACCGGCAAGGGCATCTATTCCGAGCCGGTCGACGATTCCTACCAGACGCTCGACGACGCGGTGTTCCAGTACCACGAGGTGGGCCCGCTCATCCTGCTGCGGATCCGACCGTACCGCGAGGAGAAGTGGCGGCACCTCGTGTACTGCTCGCGCACCCAAGAGGTGGTGCGCATCGATTCCATCGGGCAAGCGTGCCGGAGCCTGCCCGAGGACCACGGCATCATCTTTCCCGGCGGCTACTTCCTGCAGGACGGCCAGCACAAGGTCTTCGACGGCGCCTACGCGACGCACGAGTTCCACCGCGCGGTGCGCTCGCCCAACGGCGAGGACGTGCTCTACGTGTTCCACACCCGCCCCGAGGGCCTCTACGCGCTGTTCCCCTACAACCTCATCCGTCGCGAGGTGAGCACTCCGATCCAGTGCTCGGGCTACAGCCTGTTCCCCGACGGCAAGATGGTGGTGTTTCGCTACGACTCCGACGAGCCCACGCGGGTCCACCCCATGCAGGTGTGGCAGACCCCGTTCGTCTCCGACGAGCACGCGGCCGCGGCCCCCGAGGCGGTGGGCTTCCTCGGCAAGGTGGGCAACGCCGAGCTCGTGCGCGGGATCTCCGACTGCCTGAGCATGCGGCGCTTCATCGTCGAGCAGCAGCCGTCGCGGCAGATCTACGAGGATCTCATCGCTGGCTGTACGCGCATCATCGACGCGTACCACTGGCTCGGGGACACCAAAGAGGTCGGCGACCTCCGCTCGGTGCTGGTGGAGATTCGCGGTACGGCCGAGCTCGTCGTCGACGAGTTCGAGAAGGTCGTCGCGATCAAGAAGCAGGCCACCGAGGCGCTCACCGCTGCCGCCACCGCGCAGGAGCAGCTCGTCCGGAGCCTGCGGCCCGACACGTGGACGTTGGTGGAAGAGTTCATGGGGGGCCTCACGGCGCTCCGCACCCAGCGTGGCCACCTCATCACGCTCCGCGAGCTCCGCTACATGGACCTGCCGCGGGTGCAGGCGTTCGAGGACGAGGTGGTGAGGAGCTTCGATGCGCTGTCGAAGGCCACCGTGGACTTCCTCTTGCGCCCCGACTCGCTCGTGCCGCTGACCGCCAAGCTCGAGGAGCTGCTCGAGGCCGCGGCGAAGATCGACAAGGCCCACGAGCTGAGGCCGGTCGTCGAGTCGGTCGGCAAGGTGAGCGACGGCCTCGCGGTGCTGTCGGAGGTCTCGGCCAACCTGCAGGTCGACGACCCCACCGCGCGCACCCGCATCCTCGAGGGCATCTCCGAGGTGTTCGGTCACCTCAACCGCGTGCGCGCCACCGTCGACAACCGCCGCAAGAGCCTGCTCTCGGCCGAGGGCAAGGCCGAGTTCGCGGCGCAGTTCAACCTGCTCGGGCAAGCGGTCACGTCGTCGATCGGCATGGCCGACACGCCCGAGCGCTGCGACGAGCAGCTCGGGCGGCTGATGGTCCAGCTCGAGGAGCTCGAGGGCAAGTTCTCCGAGTTCGACGAGTTCCTCGGCCAGATCTCGGCCAAGCGCGAGGAGATCTACGAGGCGTTCGGCAACAAGAAGCAGCAGCTGCTCGACGAGCGCCAGCGCCGGGTGCAGAACCTGTGGCAGGCCGCCGATCGGATCCTGCAGGGTGTGGCGCGACGCGCCCGCTCGTTCAAGGGCACCGACGAGCTCAACGCCTACTTCGCGTCCGACGCGATGGTGCTCAAGCTCCGCGATCTGGTGGATCGGATCCTCGAGCTCGGCGACAGCGTGAAGGCCGACGAGGTGCAGTCACGGCTCAAGTCGGCCCGACAAGACGCGTTGCGTGGTCTGCGCGATCGCCTGGATCTGTTCGACGAGGGCACGCAGCTCATCAAATTCGGGCGCCACCGCTTCTCGGTCAACACCCAGCCGCTCGAGCTCGGGATCCTGCCACACGGCGACGGCATGGCGCTCGGGCTCTCGGGAACGGACTTCGTCGAGCCGATCGTCGATGAGGCGTTCATGGCCACGCGGCCGTACTGGTCGCAGCAGCTGCCGTCCGAGACGCCCGAGGTCTACCGCGCCGAGTACCTCGCGGCCTGCATCGCGTTCGATGCCGAGGCCGGTCGCGGCGGGCTCACCATCGAGGGCCTGCGCGACGCCGAGCGAGCCGAGGGCGGGCTCCTGGCGCTGGTGCGCAAGTACGCCGCCGAGCGCTACCAAGACGGCTACGAGCGCGGGGTCCACGATCACGACGGCGCGCTGATCCTCGAGAAGCTGATGGCGCTCTACACCGTGGCGGGGCTGCTGCGCTTCGCCCCCAGCGCGCGGGCACTGGCGTGCCTGTTCTGGGCGGTGCGTACCGATGAGCACAAGCCGGGCTGGCACCGCCGCGCGCAGAGCCTGGCGCGGCTGCGCCGGGCGTTCCGCGTGGGCGAGCCGGGCGATCGCTTGGTCGACGAGCTCCGCGTGGCGATCGAGACGTTCGTGGCCGACCTCGAGCTCGACTCGTTCGAGCCCGCGCTGGCGCACTCGGCCGCGCGCTACCTCGTGGAGGAGCTGGCGGCGGCGCGGCCCAAGCTCACCACCAGCGCCGAGGCGCAGCGGCTGCGCGACGCATTGATGGATCACCTCGAGGTCACGTCGCTGCGCCACGAATTCGAGGCCGACCTGCGGGCGCTCGACTACGAGGTGGGGGCGCGGGTGAGCCTCTCGCGGGTGTGGCTCGAGGGGCTCGTGGCCCACGCCGAGGACCCCGCGCTTCGCGAGCTCGCGCCTGCGATCTCGGAGGCCTCGGTGCTGCTGGCCACCGGCAACGCGCTCGATCGCGAGAGCAACTCGGCGGTCACGTCGGCGAACGTGGAGGGGCTGCTCGGGCAGCACCCGCAGATCAAGGACCAGGTGCTGAAGCTGTCGTTGCCCGAGTTCATCGAGCGGCTCGGCCGCTTCGTGCGCGAGCGGGTACCCGGCTACGCGGCGTACCGAGCCGCGCGGCAGGCCGTGCTGGATCGGGAGCGCAAGCGGCTGCGGCTCGACGAGTTCATGCCGCGAGTGCTGACCTCGTTCGTGCGCAACAAGCTCATCAACGAGGTGTATCTGCACTTCATCGGCGACAACCTGGCCAAGCAGCTCGGTGCGACCGGCGAGGGCAAGCGCACCGATCTGATGGGCCTCTTGCTGCTGATCTCGCCGCCTGGCTACGGCAAGACCACGCTGATGGAGTACGTGGCCAGCCGGCTGGGGCTGGTGTTCATGAAGGTGAACGGGCCGTCGCTCGGGCACGAGGTGCGCTCGCTCGACCCGTCCGAGGCCGGCAACGCGACGGCGCGGCAGGAGGTGGAGAAGATCAACCTGGCGCTCGAGATGGGCAACAACGTGATGCTCTACCTCGACGACATCCAGCACACGCACCCCGAGCTGCTCCAGAAGTTCATCTCGCTGTGCGACGCACAGCGGCGGATCGAGGGCGTGTGGCGCGGCCAGACCCGCACCTACGACCTGCGCGGCAAGAAGTTCTGCGTGGTGATGGCGGGCAACCCGTACACCGAGACCGGCGAGAAGTTTCGGATCCCGGACATGCTGGCCAACCGCGCCGACACCTACAACCTGGGCGACATCCTGGGCGGCAAGGACGAGCAGTTCGCGCTCAGCTACATCGAGAACGCGATCACCTCGAACCCCGTGCTGGCGCCGCTGGCGACTCGCGAGCCGGAGGACGTCTACAAGCTGGTGCGCAAGGCCCAGGGCGAGGAGATCCTCGGCACCGACCTCGCGCACGGCTACTCGGCGGTGGAGCTGCAGGAGATCGTGGCGGTGCTCCAGCGGCTCTTGCGGGTGCAAGAGGTGCTCTTGCGGGTCAACCAGGAGTACATCGCGTCGGCGTCGCAGGACGACGCGTACCGCAACGAGCCGCCGTTCAAGCTGCAGGGCAGCTACCGCAACATGAACAAGCTGGCCGAGAAGGTGGTGGCGGCCATGAACGAGCGCGAGCTGGAGGCGCTCATCGAGGATCACTACCTCGGCGAGGCCCAGACGCTCACCACCGGCGCCGAGCAGAACCTGCTCAAGCTGGCGGAGCTGCGCGGCGCGATGACGCCCGAGCAGCACACGCGCTGGGAGCAGATCAAGCGCGGGTTCAAGCAGCAGAAGGTGCTCGGTGGGGCCGAGGACGACCCGGTGGTCCGCATCACGTCGCAGCTGTCCTCGCTGGGCGAGCGGCTCGAGGGGATCCAGGGCGCCATGCAGAGCAACCAGAGCGGCGAGAGCCTCGCGAAGCTCGGGACCGGGATCGACGGGATTCGGCAGGCGCTGGGGCAGGGGCAGGCACAGGCGCAGGCGCTTGGGGGCGTGACGCAGCGGCTCGACGCGATCGCGGAGGCGCTCACGAAGCCCAGGGCCGGCGACGCGGTGGCCGAGCGGATCGAGAGCCTCACCGCGGCGCTCAAGCAGGCCGGGGCGGCCCTGCGCAACACGGTGGCGCCGCCTGCTCCGGTGACGGCTCCCAGGGCGCGCACGCCCACGCCCGTGGCCACGCCCGCGCCCGTGGCCATGCCCACGCCGCAGAGCGATGCGGTGGCGCAGGTGCTCGGTACGTATCTGCAGCGGCTCGAGTACGCGCTGCAGACGCTCGCGCAGCCGCAGCTGCAGGTGCGGGTCGATTCGCCGCCGGGAATCGAAGAGCTGCTCGCCCAGCAGATCGCGATCATCGAGCGCACGCTCGTGCCGCTGGTGCGCACCACCAACCAGCAGCTCGTGAGCCCGACCACCGTGGACGAGCGGGTGGTGGAGCTCATCGAGCTGCTCCGCGGCGTGGACGAGCAATTGCGCCGCGGAGTCCCGGTGGCCGTGCCGCAGTGGAGCGGCAGCGGGGCTGGGCCTGCGGGTGGAGCCGCGGGGCGGAGCGGTGGCGGAAGGCTGGCACCGCCGCAGATCAGTGGGCGGGCGATGGAGCCGTCGGACGAGGACGGGGCGGGATACTGGCCGGTCCCGCCCGGGATGGCTCCAGCCATCGAGGCGCCGCACGAGGGTCCACCGGGGCCCGAGGGCGCGCCGGAGCAGTGGCGAGCGCCAACGCGGTTTCGCCCGCCCTCGCGCTAGCCGTGCGAGCGGGCTCGCTCGAGATGGCTCCAGCACGGGTCACGGCGACGACACAGAGCACAATCGTCGTTTGACCGCGTTGGCCGGCGCCCGATACGCTGGTCAGCGATGCTCTCGGGCTTGTCGTCCTTGGTCGTCGCCAGCACGCTGGCGTTTCATCCCTTCAGCCCGCCGATGGCCGTGCACGCGCCGGAGCCCGCGCCCGATCCGAGCTGGGACGAGCCCGACGAGCCTGCCACGCCCGCGCCGACCGATGGCAGCCAACCGGTGGGCGATCCCGCCGATGCGGTGGCGCCCGCTCCCACGACCGCACCGCCGCCGGTGCTGCCGGTGCCCACGCCCAATCCGCTCGTGATGAAGCCCCTCCATTCCTCGGGGCTCGGGCTGATGATCGCGGCCGGTGCGACGGGAGGGCTCGCATGGGTGATGGCGCTCTCGAAGCTGGCCGCGCTCAACCGCTGTAAGTCGGCGATCGGAGCGGCGGTGCTCGGCGGCGGCAGCGGTGCGGTCGGTACGTTCGGGGAGTGCCTGCAGAGCACCAAGTCGATGCTCGGTCTCACGGTCGGCGGGTGGCTCGTCAACGACGTGACCTACGGGCTCGCGCCTGCGGCGGGGTTCTACCGCGGCCGCTACGACGGCGCGAATGCAGCGTGGGAGGGCAAGCCCAACCGTCCGGCGCCGGTGCTCGTCGGCGTGGGGGCGGGCCTCTTGGCGGCCGGCATCGTGGGGCGTGTCGCGACGATGGTGGCGTTCCTGCGCCAGTTCAACCTCACGCGTTTGTTCCAGCACTATCCGCTCGGGGCGCACTTCGTGCTGCAGCAGGTCTCTGCCGCATCGATTCAGGCGGGCGGTGGTCTGCTCGGTTACGGCTTGGCCTACAAGAAGAATCGGACCCTCGAGGAGGGCCGGCGCAAGGCCGCGGGAATCGTCGACCTCCGGCTCGCGCCGCAGGTCGGATGGGCATACTCGGGGCTGAGCCTGCAGGGAAGCTTCTGACAGCGCGGACTCGAACGCTCGAGCGCTTTCATGCTGTCATCGGACTCGAACGTGCCGGCCATTGGGTCGGCTCGCGAGAGTCATGTGTTGACGATTTTCGTCGGCGCATGATAGCGTGATGAGCGATGTGGTTGGCGCTGGCGTTGTGGTCCGTTGCTGGTGTATCGGCATTCCATCCGTTCGACCCGGGCATATCCGTCCGTCGCTTGGCACCCGAGGTCATCGCTCGTCGAGATGAGCCCAGTGGATCCGAGGCCGTGCCCGAGCCGCCACCGGCCGACGGAGACGCAGCCGAGGGCGCCGAACCGGTACCCACGCCCGAGGTGACGCCGACGCCGGAGCCCTCGATCCCCGCCGAGCCGACGCCGACGCCGACGCCGACGCCGACGCCGACGCCCGCATCATTGCCGGTACCGACTCCCGCACCCGTCCTCCTTCAGCGGCCACTTCCACCCCGGAGCAGGATCATTGGCCTCACGGTGGGGGCCAGCGCGACGGGAGCCGTCGCGTGGACGCTCGCGGCGGTTCGCATGAAGTCGTACAAGGATTGTGAAGACTCTGCCGCGGCCGGAGATCACGAAAACGTCATCAATGACTGTATTGGGGCGCTGGCCACGAATTTCGTCTTTACCCCCATCAATTGGGTGTTCAACGGAGCCACCTATGGTCTTGCCGCCTGGGCGGGTGCTACCCAGGGTAGGTATCATGGAACGCTGGCGGCCTGGGACGGGGGTCCAGCGCGCAAGCCCGTGTTCGTGGGAACCGGCGCGGCACTCGTGGGAGTGGGAGCGGCCACCCGCATCGTGACGCTCATCCTCCTGTTCGAGACCAACTATGCACCGCTCTGGTCTCACGTGCTCATTGCTCAGCTCTCGGCCACCTCGATGGCGGTTGGCTCGGGGCTCTTCGCCTACGGACTGATGTACAGGAAGCACCATGGCACCGAGACACGCCGTCGGGAGGCGGCGGGCCTTGCCAAGCTGCGCCTTGCGCCGCAGCTCGGCTGGAATTACACGGGGCTGAGCGTTTCGGGTCGTTTCTAGCCCCGAAGCGAGCCCCGAGAGCCGAGCGCCTGGGGGTTGTGTGGATGTCAGGATGATGGCAGGAATGCCCATCATGACCCGTCTTCAGCTCGTATCCGTTCGTTCCACGCGCTCGCACTCGCGCTCGCGCTGGTTGCTTGCCGTGCTCGGACTGTCGCTCGCTGCTTCGTCGGTTGCGTGCAAGCAGGAGGACGCCGAGGATGCGCAATCCATTCGTGATGCTCGCGCAGAAGGCAACGGCGCCGAGGTCACCGTCGAGGGCCATGTCACGGTGCAGCCTGGTGCGTTCGTCTCGGCGCTGGGCGACGAGGGATTCGCGGTGCAGGACGCATCGGGCGGGATCTACGTGAAGATGGACGAGAAGCAGAGCTTCGGCCTCGGCGCCAAGGTCCGCGTCACGGGCACGCTCGACGAGCAAAACAAGCTCGGGATCTTGAAGACCGTGGCGGCCGATGTGGAGCTGCTGGGCGGCACCGAGGAGATCGCGGCCAAGGTGGTGGACACGGGGGCGGTCGACGAGGCCGTGGAAGGTCAGCTCGTGGAGGTCAGCGGCACGGTGACGCAGGCGTTCATGGACGACTCGCCCTACGGCTACAAGCTCTACATCGACGACGGCTCGGGCGAGATCCAGATCTTCGTGCACGTGTCCGCGGGCCTCGACGCAGCCGTCTTGCAGGCGATCGTCCTCGACCAGAGCCTCACCGTGGTGGGCCTGGCGGCGCAGTACGAGGACACCTACGAGGTGGCGCCGCGGCAGGCCGCGGATCTGACGGTGCAGTGAGCCGCCCGGGCGGGCGGCGCGATCACTTGGCGGGCGCGAGCGTGTCGCAGTCGAGCCCGCCGCCCACGACCTTGACCTCGACCGTCCACTTCGAGCCGACGTCGGCCTGGTCCCACTTCGCGCGGTCGACCTCGCAGTCGTGGCCCTCGCTGTCGGCCTTGTCGAGCAGGCGCAGCGAGTACGTCTCCTTGCGGGCCCCCTCGCGCTCACAGCCCTTGCAAGTGCCGGGCTTGCCGAGCTTCACCGCTGGCCACGACGGCTCGGGGCTCTTGCTCTGGCCCTTGGCCTCCTCGGTGCGCCGGACGACCCACTTGTCGATGTCGAAGTGGCACTTCTGGTCGTAGACCGGCTCGTCGCGGTACTTGGGCTTGCACTCCTCGACCTCCTTGAAGGTGCCGTCGCGGTTGTCCTTGCGCTTCTTGACGCACTCCTTGCCGTCCTCGACCTGCTTGGTGGAGCGCTGCTCCTTGCGCCTGGACACGCCGCGTGCGCCCGAGGGCATCTCGTCGCACCAGGCCGAGTCCTTCACCGTGTCGAAGACCTCCACCTCGATCGTGCGCGCCCAGGCGTGGCCTTCCACTTCCATCGTGGCCTCGCGCTTCCAGAAGAGGAGCACCCACACGATGATGCCGAGCAGCAGCACCACGCCGCCCACGATGAGGCCGATCTTGAGGCCGCGCGACATGCCGGGCTTGGCGGGCTTGCCCTTGCCGAGCTCCTGCTTCACCTGCGCGTCGCGGCGGGCGCGGGCGTCGTTGCGGGCGTCCTTGATCGACTCGCCCGCGAACGCCTGGCCAGCGCCGACCTGGTGCTCGCCGCGGGCCACTGCCTGCTTGGCGTCGGCGCCGATCGGCGAGCCGCAGCCCACGCAGAACTGGGCCGCGGCCGAGTTGGGGGTGACGCAGGCGGGGCAGACGAGGTCGGCACCCTGGTACACGTGGTGCTGCACCGCGACCTTGTCGGCCTCGCTCGGGTAGTAGCGGGTGTTGGGATCCTGGGGTGAGCCGCAGGCGGGGCAGTGCCGGTGCTGGATCCCGAGCAGCTTGGGGGTGCCGCAGGCGGGGCAGTCCCAGAGCATCTCGTAGGTGCCGAGCTCTCGTTGTTGCATCGCGGGGAGCATCGTAGCAGCCCCGCGGGCGCGGTGGCCGGGCCGGTTACTTGGGCGCGATGCGATACCAGTGCGTGGGCAGGGGCGGCAGCGTGAAGGCGTGCCAGCCTCCGTCCCGCTTGCCCGGCTGCTCCTCCCCGCCGTGCTCCCGGGCGGTGCGGCTGCCGGTCAGCACGGGGCGCATCACCAGCTCTCCGTGCTCGCTGTGGATGCGCAGCTTGCCGGTGACGGCCTGGGCGCGGAGTGGCAGCTTGCCGTTGGTACCGTCCACCTGCGCGGCCACGCTCACCAGGAGGTCCTTGCTCTGATGGATCGGCCGGCCGTCGAGGGCGCTCACGACCACGGTGGCCTTGGGGGTGTCGATCGCGAGCGTCACGTCGGTGAGCGTGAGCGTGTGGCCGCCGATCCAGCCATAGGCGGCCTGGGTCTTGGGGGTGTCGAGCGTGCCGATCCCGACACTGAATTCACGACGCAGCTGTCCGGTGTCGGAAACGACCGCGGTGGCGTCGGCGGGCAGGTAGCTGTGATCGAGATCGGTCACCTCGATCGCCCCGGGCGCGGCAGGATGCGGCGTGTCCCAGTCGAGCTCGGGCAGGTCGGGCAGGGCGATCTCCACGCGGCTCTGCTCGGCCAGCGTGCGGATCGCGGGGCTCCGGTGTGCGCCCATCTCCTGCTCGTAGAGGTGCTCGCGGTCGAGCACCACGCGGTAGCGCTTGCGCGCGGGCTCCACGTGGCCCTCGCGGTAGACGAGCGCGGCCGCGGGCATCAGCGCCACCGTGGCGGGATCGAGGAGCCCCAGGCCGTCGTACAGCGTGTCGGGCGGAGGCAGCGGCGTGGACGTGTAGCAGTAGTGCATGGGTGCGTCCCAGCCCTGCAGCGCGGCCACGGCGGCCAGCCACACGGGTCCCACGAAGCGATCGCGCACCGGCGGCAGGAGGTTCCACTCGGTGATCGTCAGCGGCATGCCCTCCACGCGGCCCGCTGCGATCCGATGGATGAAGTTGTGGCCGACGCGCGGGTCCACGTCGAGCGAGCCCTCGCCGTCGTACGAGTGGACGTCGATCACGTCGCCCACGGTGAGCGCGGGCAGGCTGACCATGGGGTCGTCGCCCCAGAAGTTGGTGGTGGCCACCGGCGCGCGCACCCCCAGCCCGCGCAGCTGCTCGCGTGCGCGGAGGTGGAAGCGGGCCTCGAGCTCGTTCATCACGAGCTTGGCGGGGCCGTGCGCCCAGGGCTGCATGGCGGTGGCCACGGGGATCTCGTGGGCCTCGGCGAACGGCTCCACCAGCGCGCGCAGCAGCTCGCGGTGCTTGGGTGCGCCGGCGCCCTCGTTCATGAGGTTGCCGAAGTGGTGGGTGAGGTCGTTCTCGTTGGTGATGAGCACACCCACCACGCCGGGGTCGTCGGCGTAGCGGCGGCCGGTGTAGCGGTTGCTGCGCCCGAGGTAGCGCCGCGCGAAGCCCTGCATGAGCGCCTCGATGCGCGGGCTGACGTAGTTGAAGCCCTTGAGCTCGCCCTCGCGGGCGGCGAGCTCCTCGAAACCGGGTACGTCATCGCCCTCGCGCAGGTGCCGGCCCACGTGCAGGTCGAGCCACACGTAGATGCCCTCGTCCTCGAGGCACTTGACCCACCAGTCGAGCTTGGCCAGCGCGTCATCGGAGAGCGCCTGGGTATCGCGAGCGCCGGCGACGAACACGTTGGGCTCGACCCAGTGCGAGTCGTGGTGGTGGATCCGCACCAGGTTGAAGCCGAGCGCGGCGATGCGGCGGGCCTGCGCGGCGATCGTCTCGCGGTCGGCGTGGTAGAGCGAGTAGGCGACGACGTTGGTGCCCCACAGCCGCGCAGGGGTGCCGTCGGCGAACACCAGGCGATCGCCGTGGACCTCGACGCGGCCGTGCACGCCGGCGGGGCGGTGCCCATCGTTGAGGTGGCGCAGGTCCACGGGGGTCGCGTCCCAGTCGAAGGTGGCGGGGAACCACGGGGCGGTGCCCGCGGCGTAGCGCTCGGCGAGCGATGGCTCCACCACCCCGCCCGCGGGCAGCTCCACGCGCATGGTCACCGTGTGCGTGCCCGCCTCGGTGTCGGGTCCGAGCAGGTGCGCCCGGATCTGCGTGGTACGGCCCTGTTCGAAGAAGAGCCGTGGCAGCGGTGGATCGAAGCGCACCGTCACCGTCTCGTCGTCGCCCACCGGCCAGCGCAGGCCCTCGCCGTCGGGCAAGAGCTCGGGGTCGGCGTAGCCCGTGCGGCTGCGCAGCGCATCGGTCATCAGGTTGAGCTCGGGACCGCCGCCGATCACGTCGTCGAGGTCGCGCTGCACGTGCATGGTAAAGCGCACCGTCAGCACGCCCGGCTCGGCGGGCTCGGCCACCGCGTCGATGCGGCTCGAGAAGCCCGGCACGTCGATGGTGAAGTGGGCGCGGCCGTCGGCGGCGGGCCCCTCGGTCACCGTGGGGTTGGCCCAGGCCCACGCGTCGCCGTGGAATGGGTACTCCATGCGCAGCACATCGACGCCGCGGTAGCGCAGGCGCACGCAGCCGCCGGCTCCGAGCGAGGCGGTCCACGGTGCGCCGCTGCCGGCCGGCACCACCATGGCGGTGGGTGCGTTGCCGGAGGGGAGCACGGGCTGGGGCTCGGTCGGTCGGGCGCCGCAGGCCGTCGTGGCCAGCAGGGTGGCCGAGATCGCGAGCAGTTGGGCGGTGGCTTGCACGTCAGCGGCCCCCTCGGGTGTCGCGGTTGGTCGCGCCCAGGCCCGCGGGTACGAGCTGATCGGTGAAGCGGGAATACTCCTGCCCGGCGAGCACCCGCTGCAGGCCGGCTTCGTCGACCGGCTCCGCTGCGCCCGCGAGCTCGCGGGCCTGCACGACCAGAGCGCGAGCGCGGGTGGGATCGGTCCCGGCGGCCCACAGCGCGCGTGCGAGCAGGAGGCTCGTCTCGGCCACGTTCAGGCGGTCCTCGTCCTCGTCGCGCAGCTCGTATGCGCGCTCGAGCGACTCGAGCGCGGCCGCGCGCGCGCCCAGGGCCAGGTCACAGCGGCCGAGCCCGGTGAGCGGATAGGCGAGCAGCGGGTGGTCCTCGGGTAGCACGGCCTGCCAGATCGCGAGCGCGTCGGCATAGCGGCGGCGGGCCTCGGTGTAGTCGTCCAGGGCCCACAGCGCGTTGGCGAGGTCGAGGCTCACGAGCCCGAGGTCGGGGTGCTGCGGGTCGAGCTCGGCGGTCCAGATCTCGTGGGCGCGCTGCAGGTATGCGAGTGCGTCGCGGGGCTGGCCCTGCTCGGTGAGTGAGAGGCCGAGGTTGACCAGCGGGTAGCCGAGGTCGCGGTGGCGCGGGTCGAGCGAGCCCTCGAGCAGCGCCAGCGCATGACGATGGAGGGCCTCGGCCGCGCCGGGCTCCTCGCGATCGCGCTCGAGCAGGCCCTGGCGGTCGAGCACGGCCGCCAGCTCGCGGAGCTGCCAGCGTGGCAGCTCGGCGAGCCTCGCTGCCTGCGGCTCGGCCAGCCTCACCGCATGCAGGTCGTCGTCGGCGAGCGGCTCGTCGGTGACGTGAGCGGGGTCGAGCAGCCAGCGCGCGCGCACGAACGTGGCCTCGGCCTGGAGCAGCAGGCCCGCACCGAGCATCGCGCCGCCGAGCCGCGCAAGTGACGCACCTACCCGCGGGTGCTGGGCGCCGAGCAGCTGCTCGTGCAGCCGCAGCGCCTCGGTGTAGGCACGCAGCGCCTCCTCGAAGCGGCCGAGGCCGTCGAGCGCGGTGCCGAAGTCCTGCCAGGCATCGGCGACCGCGAGCTCGGGCATCGGATCGAGCGACCGCAGGCGCTCGCGCGCGCGCTCGAGGTGCTCGTGTGCGTCTTCGTAGCGACCCTGGTCGAGCGCGACCGCGGCCTCCACGGCCTCGAGCCGCGGGCCGAGCGTGACGCGTAGCCGTGCGCGCGCGATCGCGGCCTCGCCCGCGACTGCGGCGAGGTAGGCCTCGTCGTGCAGCCCGAGCCGCTCTCCGACCACGTGCACGAGCTCGAGCCACACCTCGGCCTCCAGCGCGGGCCGGCCTGCGATCGCGGCTCGCACCACTGCGGCATGGAGCTGCTCTTCGGCCCGCGCCGGCTGATCCTGCGCAGTGAGGGCCTGCGCCAGCACCAGGCCGGCCTCGGCCTCGAGCCCCGGGTCCTCCGCGGCGGCGGCCGACTTGACGAGGGGCTCGGCGATGCGGGCCGCCTCGAGTGGGGCGCCGGTGTGCAGCAGCACGCGGGCCTGCGCGGCCGCATCGCGTAGCTGCTCGAGCTGCGGGGGCTCGTCGGATGGTGGATCGCCGGGACCGATCACGGGCTCTGCGGCCTCGCAGCGCGCAGGGTCGGGGAGGGCGGCGGCGGCGGCAACGGCCTGGGTCACCGTGATCGGGTCGGCGTGCTCGAGCCGATCGATCAGCGCGTCGAGCTCGTGGCGCTGCCCGTCGAGGCAGCGGATCGGGGCTCTGGCGGCGAGCGGGGTGGAGGACGAGGGCGGAGCGGCATGGCATTGCGCCACCCGCTGCTCCGACCAGCGCTCGGACCATGCGTCGAGCATGCGTATGGTGGTCTGGCCCGAGGTGTCGGCGAACGGCAGCCCGGTCGCCGAGAACGCGGTGCGCACTGCATCGCGCCGTGCGGTGTCCCAGCTCTGACCCAGGCGGTCGGCCTCGAGCTCGCACGGGTCGTCCTCGAATGCTCGCGCCACCAGGTACGTCGTGGCCAGCATCGCGCCCATGCCGAGCACGATGGCCCCGGCTCGCCACGGGCGGTGGCTCTCGGGCGGGTCGGCCTGCAGCTCGGCCAGGAGCGCGTCCATCGACGGGTAGCGGTCCAGGGGATCGACGGCCAGGCCGCGCACCACCACCGCGCGCAGCCACGCGGGCACCGCAGTGCCCCGGGGTGGGCTGCGCACGTGACCCTCGAGCACGTTGATCGCGATCGAGGCCACGCTGTTGCCGGCGAACGGGCGCTGGCCGTAGAGCGCCTCGTAGAGCGCGACGCAGAAGCCGAACTGATCCACCAGCGGATCTGCGGTTGCGCCCCGGTGCTGCTCGGGCGCCATGTAGGCCGGCGTTCCCACCAATGCGCCGGTGCGCGTGAGCGCCAGGTCGTGCAGGCCCTTGCCGCGCGCCTCGGGTGTCGGCAAGGCGTCCAAGGGGCGCGCCGAGGCCTGGCGCGCCAGGCCGAAGTCCATCACCAGCACCCGGCCGTCGCGCCCGATGAGCACGTTGTCGGGCTTGAAGTCGCGGTGGACCAGGCCCGCCGCGTGGGCGGCCGCCAGCCCGCGCCCCGCCTTCACGAACACGTCGACGATCTCGACGAGCTCGTGCGGGCCCTGGGCCATCCATGCCCGCAGCGTGGGCCCGTCGATGAATTCCATGGCAATGAACACCCGGTCCTCGAACGTGCCCACGTCGTGCACCGTGATCACGTTGGGGTGCGAGAGCTTGGCCATGGCCTGGGCTTCGCGCTGCAGCCGTTCACGGTTGCCGGTGGTCTGGGCCCCGTCGGCGCGGGCATGCATCACCTTGAGGGCGACCTTGCGATCGAGCTCGTGGTCGAAGGCCGCGTACACCACCCCCATGCCGCCCGAGCCCACGCGCTCGAGCACCATGTAGCGGCCGGCCGTGGTGCCGGCCGCCAGCACCTCGACCTCGGCCTCGGGCACGGGTGGCTGGTCCTCGGTCCCGCTCGGGGCCGTGATCTCCACGTCGGCGTCGTCGCCGGACTGCTCGAGCGAGCGCGAGGGGTCGGAGGGCTGCATCGCCGCGAGCCCAGGATGCCGCAGCGCCCGCGGCCGAACAACGTGCAGGATGGCAGCGCTGGCACCCGGTGGTGCGTGCGGGGACCCTGCCTTGCCCGGCCCGCGCGCCCGCGGCTCCGAGCCCCGGGCGCGACCGCTCGCGTGCCCGTGGCGACCGTTCGCGGAGCACCCGCCGGTGCGCACCCCGGAAGACCGGGCATCATTACGGCAGGATGGACGGGGGCGTGGGCACGGGGATCGCGGCCGACGGCGCGGAGGCGCCGGAGGGCCGCTCGCTGCTGCGCAGCACGCTGCGGGCGCTGTTGGTCCCGCGGTGGCTCGTTCCGCTCGTGCTCGTGAGCGGCGTGCTCGTGGTCGCGCAGGACAGCCTCTCGCGCGAGCCGGGGGCGGGCCTGCTCGGCGCGCTGATGTGCCTGGTGTTCGTGTTGGTTGCGCCGGTGTCGTGGCGGGCCCTGTTCCCGCCCACGCTGCCTGCTCGCTCCACCTTCACGGCGCCGTTCGGCCGCCTGCTGGTGTACGGGCTCACCGGCGCGGGCACGGTGCTGCTGGTGGGCTGGGCCTTGCCCCAGCGGCTGGGTATCGGCCCCACGTTCATGACCTCCGACTCGAGCCTGCTGGTCTCGGTGGTGCTGTTCTGGGTGGGCGGCTACGGGCTCGGGCGGCACATCGACCTCGAGTCGAGCCTGGCTCACGAGCGGGCGCGGGTGCGGTCGCTCGCGGCGGAGGCCGAGCGTGCACGGCTCGTGGCGCTGCGCAGCCACCTCGACCCGCACTTCCTGTTCAACACCCTCAACGCGATCGCCGAGTGGTGCCGCGAGGACGGCGAGGTGGCCGAGCAGGCTACGCTGCGGCTCTCGGACATGCTGCGGACCGTGCTCGACGGCACGCGCCAGCCGGCATGGTCGCTGCGGCGCGAGCTGGAGCTCGCGCGCACGCTGCTCGATCTGCACCGCATCCGCGACCCCGAGCGCTTCACGGTGGAGGTGGAGGCTCCGGCCGAGCTGCCCGCGATCCGGGTGCCGCCGATGATCCTCTTGCCGTTGGTGGAGAACGCCGCCAAGCACGGACCCAACGCCGGCCACCGCGGGCCGATGGTGCTGCGCGTGCGGACCGAGGGCGGGCGGCTGTTGCTCGAGGTGGAGAACCCCGGCCGCTTCGAGGGCGAGCGCGACGGTGGCGAGGGCCTCGAGCAGGTGCGCCGCCGGCTGGTCCACGCGTACGGCGGAGCAGCCGCGCTGGACGTCGCGGACCTCGGTGCGCGTACACGGGCTCGCATCGCGATCCCCCTCGACGTCGAGGAGCCCCACGCCAATGCTTGAGACCATCACGCCTGCCATGTCGAGCCAAAGCGATCCCGAGCTCCTCGCCAAGCCTCCTGCGTCGCCGCTGCGCGTGCTCGCGGCCGACGACGAGCTCATCGCGCGCAAGCGGCTCTCGCGGCTCTTGTCGGCGATGCCCGGTGTGGAGCTGGTCGATTGCCATGCCGACGCCGAGGCGGTGCTGCAGGCGCTACGGGCCGCGCCGGTGGACGTGCTGGTGCTCGACATCCAGATGCCGGGGCTCACCGGGCTCGAGCTTCACGCGCTCCTGCCCCAGCCGGCGCCCTACGTGATCTTCGCCACCGCGCATCCCGAGCACGCGGTGCAGGCGTTCGAGCTCGGGGCGGTGGACTACGTGCTCAAGCCGATCGAGGCCGGGCGACTGGGCAAGGCGATCGAGCGGGCGCGTGCGGTGGTCGAGGCGCGCGGGCGGGCGAGCACAGGTGGCGCCGGCACGGACACCCCCATGGGCATCGATGGCGAGCCCGAGGTGGTGCTCGCGCGGCTGCCGGTGAGCACCCGCGAGGGCGTGGTGCTGCTCGACCCGATGATGGTCAGCCACGCGGTGTTCGACGGTGTGCTCGTCACACTGGTCACCCGCGACGGCCGCCGCCACCTGACCGACGCAAGCCTGCAGGACATTGCGGCGCGGCTCCCTTCCGATCGGTTCGTACGGGCGCACCGCAGGGCGCTGCTCAACCTGCACGAGGTCGCGATCCTGCGGCCCACCGATTCGGGGGGGTACCTCGCGGTCACCCACGCGGGCGAGGAGGTGCCCGTGTCACGGCAGACTGCGAGGAGATTGCGACGCGCGCTGGGGCTGTGACGCTGGCGGAGCTCCAACCCGCTCCCGACGAGGCGCTTGGGCTCACGTGGCGGGCTCTCCGTACGTCGGGAGCTCCACGCGTACCCTCAGGGGGCGCGACGTGCGATGCGATCCGACGATCGTGCGAGCCGCCCGCGCACCCACGCGGTCACTCCGGTCGTGAGCAGCGGCACCGCTGCAGTGAACCCGGCCACCGACACATTGCCGAGCGCCTGCGTGACCCCGAGCGACGCATCGTGGGAGGGCGATGCCGGTGCGAGCCAGCGACCGCCTGCGAGCGCACCAGTGATCGTGCCGAGCACCACCGCCGTGGCCCCGAGCGCGAAGCCACTGGCGATCACCGCCCGCCGCGGGCCGCTTCGATCGAGCGCCGGCGCGCGGGCGAGCCCGACCGCGATCGCCGTGGTGCCGAGCGTCGCGAGCACCGCGGCCGGAGCCAGCATCGGCGATCGCACCAGCCAGTGCGCGCGGCAGTAGCCCTCGAGGTCGCAGCTCTGCCGAATGGAGAGGCTGGTCGCGGCGAGGCCCACTGCGGCGGCGGCCGCCACCGCGCCGGTGCCGACCAGCGCACCCGTGCGCTGCCACGGCTCCACGTCGAACGCCGATCGTCTCGTGGAGCGCGGTACGGGCTCGGGCTCGAGCTCGGGCTCGAGCTCCGGCTTCACCATCGCCGGTGGATCGAGCGCCTCGGCCTCGCGTAGCAGCGCCTCCTGCCGCGCCCGATACCACGCCACGCCGTCGCTCGCGAGCGCTGCGTGCTCGACGTAGGCCCCCACGTCCTGCGCAGCCAGCCGCAAGAGCGTCGCGCGAGCCCGTTGATCGGCCGGGTCGTCGGTCAGGTGGCGATCGGCCAGCTTCATCCGGATCTGGGCGCGCACGAGGTACGGCGAGGCCTCGTCGGGGTCGAGCGAGATCGCCGTGGAGGCCTCCGCCTCGGCGGCGTGCAGCTCACCCGCGGCCTCGCGCTCGTGGGCGCGGGCGAGGTGCTCGAGCGCATCGTGTTGTGGCTCCGCAGCGAGAGGCGGATCGATGGGGAGCGGGACCTCGAGCGGCTCGTCGGTCGGAACCGAGGCTTCGGGCTGCGCCGCGCTGGGCTCGTCGATCGCCGGAGCTGATGGCTCCGTCGCGATCGGGGCAACAAGGGCCAGGAACAGCAAACCGAGTGTGCTCACGATGAGACCTCTTCGCGGTAAATGGTTCGGCCTGGCTCGGACGTTGGTGACTCGCGACACAAGGCTGCTACCATCGTGCTGCACCCGTGAGCGTCGAGGCGCAGGCAATCGATGATGGGCCCGGTCCCGGCACGGTGATCGGCGACCGATACCGGCTCGTGCGCCTGTTGGGCGAGGGCGGGATGGGCCGGGTGTTCCTCGCCGACGACGAGCGCGACGGCGGCCACGTGGCGGTGAAGCTGCTCTCCGACGATCGCCCGATCCCCAAGGCCGCGCAGCGCTTCGAGCGAGAGGCCCGCGCCATTGCCCGCATCGACCACGCCAATGTCGTGCGCGTGACCGACGTGGGCCAGTCGCCCCGCGGCGGGCTCTACTACGTGATGGAGCACCTCGAGGGCGAGGAGCTCGCCGATACGCTCGCGCGCGAGGGGCCCTTGCCCTGGTCGCGAGCGCTGTGCTTCGCGCTGCAGATCTGCGGCGCGCTGCAGGCCGCCCACGAGGTCGGCGTGGTGCACCGCGACCTCAAGCCCGAGAACTGCTTCCGCGTGACCCGCGGCGATGACCACGACTTCGTGAAGATCCTCGACTTCGGGGTGGTCAAGCTGCTCTCGCCCGATCTCGACGAAGGCAGCGGGCGCCTGACCAACACCGGCGCCACGCTCGGCACGCCCGCCTACATGGCGCCCGAGCTCTGTCGCGGCAAGCAGGTCGATCACCGCGTCGACGTCTACGCGCTCGGGGTGATGCTCTACGAAATGCTCACCGGCACCGTGCCGTTCGAGGGCGAGTCGTTCCTCGACGTGGCGCTGAGGCACATGAACGACTCGCCGCTGCCGCTGTCGGAGCACGTGCCGCCCGCGAACCTGCCCGCGGGGCTCGAGGCCGCGGTGATGCGCGCGCTCGCCAAGGCCCGCGAGGATCGATTCCCCACCATGGCCGCCTTCGGTCGCGCGCTCGGGCGCGTGGCCGAGGACGCCGCGCTCGCGCTCCCGGCTGCGCCCGAGTCGTATGCGTCGCCCGTGGTGATCGCAGGTGGCACTGCACCGGTCTTGCCCGCCGCGGTCTCCCTCGCCGGCAGCACCGAGCCCGCGCTCGTCGGTGTGGAGGACGGCGAGCGGGACGCGCCCGCTCGCGGCCGTCGTGCGGCCTGGGCATGGCTCGCCGCCGGAGGTGCTGCCGGAGTGGGGATCGTCGCATGGTGGCTGGCCACCGCCGCGCCGTCCGAGCCCCCAGGCGAGACCGAGCGCGCAGCGGTGGAGGACCACGTGCCCACCGATCCCACGCCGGCCAAGACCGCGACGCTCGAGCCCCCGGCCGAGGCCGACGCCGGTCCCGAGGCCACGGCTGCCACCACCGAGACCCCCGCCGACGCCGAGCCGTCCACTGTGGGTGGATCCTCGGCGACGAGCTCCGGGCTCACCGATCGCCAGATCGACGGCACCTTGCGTCGCATCCGGCCGTTCGTGAAGGGCTGCGTGGGGTCGCTGACCGGCGGTCACACCGGCGATCGCGTGCGCGTGGTGCTGCGGGTCGAGCGCACCACCGGCCGGCTGCGCTCGGTCGAGGCCTCCGACGCGCACCGGCGCTCCTCGGTGGAGAGCTGCGTGCGCGAGGCGCTGCGCAAGGCCGAGTTCCCGCGCGTGGGCGGGCGCGGCATCCAGACCATCAAGCGCACGTTGGTGCTCTGAGGCCACGCGCATCGGCGCTAGTCGCCCTCCACGACGAGCACGATGCACACGCCGTCGAGCCAGCCGGCCTCTTCCGGCTCGGTATCGGTGAGCTCGAGCGTCCAGGCCCCTTCCACGGAGTCGCGGAGCAGCCTGTCGACCTCGTCGAGCGCCTTCACCGAGCCCATGATCGCCGCGACGTCGGTGAGGCACTGGTCGTTGCCGAGCTCCTGGGCGTGGTCCTCGAACGTGGCGCTGACGTTGGCGGCCGAGCACGCCGGGTTCATGAGCAGCTCGACCGTCTCGCCGTCGGGAGAGCGCAGCCGCACCTGGAGATCGGAGACCCGCGGGTGCGAGATGCGGAGCCCGACCTGCAGCGAGACCACGCCCTCCAGCGATTGCACCGTCATCATGCTCGCGTGCCACGAGCCGTCCTCGGGGATCTCGGGCACGTCCTCGGGCTGGAGGCAGAACGGGACCAGCTCGAGCGGTCGATCGGCGGTGCTCGAGGCGGCATCGTCGGCCGAGCCGGACGTCGACGCATCATCGATGTCGGGGGTGTTGGTGTCATGCCCGGTCGGATCCGCGCCGGTCGTGCCCGGGCCCTCCGTCGACTCCGGACCAGACATGCCACTGTCGGTCTGCTCGGTCTCCGACGTCATCGCCACCGGGACCTCGATGATCTCGCCGCAGCCGAGCATGGCCGAACCCACGGCCATCGTCGCCACAATCCTGTGTCGTCTCATCGTGCTTTCGGCACGACTGTAGCAGCCCCGCCACCACGCCACACGTCCCGAAGGGACCGGTTCGCGAGGTTGACAGGTGGATCGAGGCCCGGGTCAGTACCGAATTCCCAGCCGCCGATACACGAAGCCGAGCAACCACAGCGGTCCCACGAGCAAGAACTGCAGGTCCTCGAAGAACGATGGTTTCTTGCCCTCGATCTCGTGACCCACGAATTGTGCCACCCAGGCGGCTACGAACACCGTAAGCGACGAGGCCCAGAGCGGTACGGGCAAGCTCTCGAGGGCCGAGACCGCGGCGAGCATGGCCGCACCGACCACCAGCATCCCCAGCGCCAGCCGCACCGAGAGCAGGGCATACCAGACCAGCGCGAGCCCCAAGAACAACGTTGCCGGGGTCAGCCACGGCGAGCCGAGCCGCAGCGGGATCGCCGTGAGCAGCCCCAGCAGGCTGAGGACGATGAGCGGGATGCAGATCCAGTGGATCTGCTTGTTGACGGGGTTCCGGTGTGACTGCCCGTACTGCTCGAACCACTGCTCGGCGGTCTTCATGGCCGTGGATTCTATATCCCGGCGTGCCGCCTACACCAGTCGCGCGATCGCGTCCGCCAGCCGCTCTGCTGCCGCGGGCTCGCGCCGCAGCCACAGCTCGGGCTCCACGACCTCGAGCTCCATCACCGTCGGGTGGCCGTCGTCGTCCCGAACCATGTCCACGCGGCCGTAGATCGGCCGCGGGTCGCAGGCCGCCATGGCGCGCTCGGCCAGCTCGAGCTCGTCCGGCATCGGGGTGTGGGGATGGACGGTGCCGCCGTAATCGTCCTGGACCCGGAAGTCGCCGGGCTTGGCTCGCTTGCACAGGGCGTGGGTGGAGCGACCGTCGATCACCACCACGGTGGTCTCGCCGTGCGAGAGCACCGAGCGCTGGAGCGGTTGGAGCAGCATGGCCTCGTGACGCAGGCGCTCGGTCCAGACGGGCTCGTGCGTGGCGGCGGTGGTGGGATCGATGCGGTAGGTGTGGCGGCCAGCGGCCGAGACGGCGGGCTTGATCACGGCGGCATCGAGGCCGTGGTGGTGGAGCAGAGTGGCGAGGGTGGTGGTGCTGCCTTGCTCGACGAAGATCGTGGGGACGGTGTGGATGCCGCGGGCGTCGAGGTCGCGGAGGTAGTGCTTGTCGACGTTCCAGCGCACGAGCGGCGCGGGATTGAGCAGCAGCGTCTGAGTGGACACGCGCTCGAGCCAGGTCATGAACTCCGCGATGCGATCGGAGTAGTCCCACGTGGTGCGGAGCACCGCGGCCGCGAAGACGGACCACGGCGCGTCGGTCCGTGACCAGCTCACGCGGCGCGACGCCAGGCCGCGGGCCTCGAGGGCTCGCTGCAGGAGGCCGTCCTCCTCGAGGATGTTGTCGACGTACCAGTGCCCCGGGGTCGGGTCCTCGAACCGATCCTCGGTGACGAGCGCGATCTCGGCCCGCGCGCCGGTCACGGCAATGGCCTCCCGTTGGCCGTCCCCGGCCGTTTCGCCCGTTGCCGCTTCGGTGGTCTCATGCGGTCGCTCTAGCACGATCGAGCCCGCCGCGACGAGCTGAGCGGGATGGCGTATGCTGCCGGGACATGTCGACCGTTCGCGCTTCACACATCCTCCTGATGTACAAGGGCTCCATGCGCTCCACCGCCACGCGCTCCAAGGCCGAGGCCGAGCAGCAGATCCAGCAGATCTTCGGCCAGCTCCAGCAAGGGTCGAGCTTCGCCGACCTCGCCAAGCAGCACTCCGACTGCCCCTCGAAGTCCAAGGGCGGCGACCTCGGGAGCTTCGGGCGCGGCCAGATGGTCGGGCCGTTCGAGGACGCAGCGTTCGGGCTGCAGGTGGGGGCGATGAGCGGGGTGGTGGAGACGCCGTTCGGGTATCACATCATCCAGCGCACGGGCTGAGCGCGCGATGGAGTGAGCCGGCGCGGACGGGCGCATGGCCAACGAGGTCGCCACGACGATAGCATCGCGAGCTGCGTATGAACCGCTCGCTCCTGCTCTCGCTCCTCCTCGTGATCGGCTGCCGGCGTGAAGCTCCCGAAGCGACCGGTGAATCGAGCCCGGCGCTCGCGACCGCCTCGCGCTCGTCGTCGCCTTCGTCGAGCGAGCTCGGCAAGCGGGTCGCGGAGCTCGGCGACGGTGCGCCGTTCGTCTTCGTGATCCACCCCGATCACTGGGGCCAGGCGCGGCCGCACCTCGCGGCGATGCTCGCCGCGCATCCCGATGCCAAGGCCCGCGCCATCGGGGCCGCCACGGATGCGAATGCGCTGCTGTCCGCGCTCCTCGACGCGACCAAGTCGTCGCGACGGGAGTACGATTCATACGCTCCGATCGACGACGAGCTGTGGGATTCGTCCTACAAGCTCGAGTCCATCGCGCTGACCGGCTGGGATTCCGGACGCCCGATCGTGATGGCGCTGGGCGAGCCGCCCGTCGACGGCCCGCCAGGAGCTGCGCTGGCGGCCTATCTCGGTCGTACCGAGCTCGAGCCGCAGCGCCATCAGATCTCGATCCCGGCGACCGACGACGAAGCGCTCGTCGCCGCGCTGGGCCGAGTGCTCGACGAGCTCGGCAAGCCGGCGCCCGAGCTGGTGGAGGGGCGCGAGGGTGCACGCGCATGGCGGGCCGGGCTCGACTACGTGGCCGTGCTGCCGCAGGAGACCAGCGTGCGGCTGGTCGTGCTGGCGGGGACCTTTGGCGAGCCGACACCCGCTCGGCTCGCCGCATGGAAGGCTCGCCTGGATCCGACCCCCGCCTCGCTGCCCGACACCCCGGCGCTGGCGCTGACGGTGGCCTCCGAGCCGCTCGCTGCCATGCTGGTTCGCACGTGGCGTCTGCGTGGTTGGTCGACGTGGAACGACTTTCACGAGGTGGGGCAGGCGCTGCAGGTGGTCTCGCGTGACCAGACCGTGGGCGCACTGGCCGTGGGCGGCTCCATCGCCATGTCCCCCGAGCTCGTCATGTCGCAGCGCGGGGTCGACGTCGACGACTGGGCGTTTGCGTTGGTGGCCGACGACACCTCGCTGCGCCTGCGCGCGGTGGCCAGCCTCACGCCGAGCGGTCGCAAGGGCTGGGACGAGGCCCTGGGCGATGCATGTGCCGAGGCCAAGGCCGGTGCTACGGCCGCGGGCACGCTGCCTTCCTTGGAGGCGTCGCAGTTCCTCGCGCTGGCCATGCTGCAGCGCCAGCCGGGCGTCGGCCCGGCGCTGGCGGAGATCTTCCAGAATTGCGGCCCCATGTGCATGGTGCACGTCGTGTCGACCCATCCGTTCGGCATGGTGCCGCGGGCGAGCTGCTCGCTGCTCGAAGGCCATCGGGCCGTGGCGGCAGCCGGGAAGGAAGAGAGCCGCGGCGACCCCAGCGTGCTCCCGCTCGAGCTGTTCGAGGCTCCGGGGGTCGCGGAGCTGCTGCGGCCGATCCGCGAGGTTCGCTGGCAGACCCGGCGCGACGGCGATGCGCTCGTCAACGAGACAGTGCTCGCGTTCGGCGAGGCTGCACCTGCCGCGGCCACCTCGCCGGGTGGCAAGAGCTGGGACTCTCCGCTCGGAGCCGAGCTGCTCGGCCCCCGTGACGAGTGCATGGTCGAGCTCATCGAGGGCCTCCGCGAGGGGCTCGAGCGGCTCGGGAGGGACGAGCCGGCCATGGTGGCCAAGGGGGTGACGGAGACCCTGACCAAGCTCGCACCTGCGCTCGAGTGTGCGAGCAAGGACTCCGAGCCCGAGGTCATTGCGAAGGCCCTGCGCAGCGCCTTCGTGGGGCTCGCGGCCCGCTCGCTCGACGACGCCTACCTCGGGAGCTCGGCGCGGGTGCTGCTCGAGGAGAGCTGCCGCGATCACGAAGACGCCGCCGCATGCTCGCGCGTCGAGGCGATGCGGTCGCGGCCGGAGCGGGCCCCGCTGGCGCTGGCGGAGGCGAGCGAGTGCGAGCCCGAGCGGCTGTTCCAGCGTGGTGTCCTGACGATCTCGATGACGACGAAGGGCACGTGGCTCGGCGAGACCGACCACGGCACCGATCTCGCCGCGCTGGAGCGTGCACTGGTGGCCGAGCGTGGAGCGTATGGCGTGATCACGGGTGTCGTGGTGTTCGCCGATCCATCGCTGACGGCTGCGCAGGCCAGGCCCACGCTCGACGTCCTGGCGCGGGCCGGGGTCAGCGAGCTCGGCGTGGTGGTCTCCGAGGCCGGCGCTGCGCGGCGGATCCTTCCGATGACGCTCGTTGCGAGCACACCATCGTCTGCGGCGGGCGAGGTCGAGGAGGAGCCCCCCACTGGCGAGTCCGGCTCCACGCCCAAGAAGGGCCTCTATGCGATGAAGGGCCCCGGGGACTCGATTCCACGGATGCTGCGTGGCGGGCCGACGACCGTCCTGTACCTCGGTACCGATGGTGTCGAGCTGCGTACCGCGGCCGGAGCCACGATCCCCCTGCGCGGGTCGACGCCCGCGGAGCGGCGCGCCGCGGTCGAGACCGCCAACGTAGAGAGCGGCTCGCTCGGCCTCACCGTCGAGCTCGATGCGGCCGCGCCGTGGTCACGCCTGGCACTCGCGCTCGAGACCTCGTGCAGCGTGGAGCTGCGCCTGGCAGCCCCGTGACGCGAGCGAGCTCGCCACACGCGCTGCTCGTCGCGCGGTATCCTCGGTGAGCATGCGAAGCACGTGGGCGCCGGGGCTCGTCATTCTCGTGGCATGTCGCCCCGAGGCGCCGGTCGACGAGCCGGCGTTGGTGCGCGAGCCTGCGCCCGAGGCGAGCTCGCCCGAGATCGAGCCCGCCGAGACCTCGTCGCCCGCGCCCGACCCCCAGGTACCGGGCCTGGTCGTGCGCAACCCCGAGGACGTGGGGATCGAGATCTATGCGGCGTACATCGTCGATCGTCGCGGCGAGCTCGGCACGCGCGTGCTGTGGCCGCACGCCTCCGACTGCCCGGACGTGAAGCCGCCGCCCCGCCTCGTCGCCGGCGGTGGGGGTACGCGGTGGCTGCCGCCGCCGAGCGAGGCATACGTGCCCGGCCAGTGCACGCCCTCGGCGCTGCCGCCCGGCGACTACGTGCTGCGGTTCGACAGCGGCTACGGCGAGGAGCTCTATGCGGCCGCTGCGATCACCCTACCGCTCACCGCTCCGGTCGAGCTCGAGATCTTGCGTCACGAGCACGGCCCGCCCTGCGATGCCGAGCTCGCCCGTCGCGCCGCGACCCTCGCGTTCGCGGCGGCCGAAGGCATGCTGCCCGCGGGTCTGCGGAAGGAGTGCGACGTGAATGAAGCGCGTTGCGGCACGCTGCCGCTCCAGGACACACCGCCGCCGCCGGCGTGCACGATCACCCTGCACGAGCGGCTCTTGCGGGTGGAACGCGCCGCGGGCCGCGATACCCCGCGATGGCTCACCGCGTGGCTCGACCCCGAGGTCGTCGTCGTGCAGCGCCCGGATGTCCCGCGCACGAGCGCGAGCCGGATCGAGCTCGACGGGCAGCCGATCATCGTCGCGGGTCGAACGAGCCACCACATCCACGAGCACGGGGGTGACGCCTCCGGGATCGCCAGTGCGACCTTCGACGTCGTCAACCCGCTCGAGCGTGCCCTGCGGCTGCAGGTCCGCGGCATCGAATTCCTCACCGATCACTCCTGCGGGCTCCCCGAGGAGGTCCGCGCGCGCCCCAAGCCGGCAGCGCTCTCGCGCAAGGAGCTCGCGCCCGGGGCCAGCGAGATCTCGGTGACGTTCGAGTCCCAGTCCGCGTATCAGGCCCACTGCGATCGCTTCGCGACGCGGGTCACGTTCCTGGTCGAGGGGCACGCCGTTGCGGCGACGGTCGAGCACGAGGTCTCGCGCATCGAGCCGCTGCGGGGTCACTGACCTCGCAGCCGCTCGTTCGTGTGCGCCGAGGCGGCCTCAAAAGGCGCTCTCGAGGTCGAGCAGCTGCTCGTCGATCTGCTTGGCCCTTCGCTTGGCCGGGGCGGCCGGGGAGCTGCCGTAGGCGCGCTCCGCCTCGCGGCGGCGCTGGGCTTCGAGCACCAGGAGCGAGGGGTACTCGACCTGGTAGCTCACCTGGAATTCGCGGCGCTCCTTGGGGCCGAGCGTGACGTTCCAGTGCAAGAGGCCCTGCCGGTCGGGCTTGACCCCGTCGGTGACCTTGACCTTGTCGACGGTGATGTCCTTGTTCTCGGACACCGGGATCCGGTCGGCCAGCTCGAACGTCGTGGGCTCGGACGAGAGGTTCTCCACGGCGATGATGAACCGCACCTGCATCTTGTTGCGCTTGCCCCGCGAGAGCGCGCTCTGCTTGCGATCCAGCCGTCGCGACAGCTTGATGTGATCGGCCACGCTGAGGAACACCGAGAAGTCCTCGCCGTCGGCGATGAAGTCGAGCTCGGTCACGCCCAGGAACGTGCCGTCTTGGTAGAGCGACACCTTGCCCGGGAGGAGCGACTGGCCGCTCGAGTTGAGCAGCTCCAGGGTCCGGGCGGCGTTGAGCGACTGCTCGGGGACCGCGACGATCTCGTGGTGCGACTTGAGCGTGCTGCCGCCGATGCGCATGCGGACGGGGTGGCCGTCGCCCCGCACGGTGGGGGCCGCGAGCGCCTTGAAGTGGGCCGTGGTGCCGCGATCGCCGAGGCTGTCGAAGATCTGCACCGTCTTGCTCTGGACGACCTGCAGGTACTCGAGGTTGCTCTGGTAGACCTGCTCGAACTTGTCCGTGGACGACCCCGATCTCACGTGATGGACCTTGTTCCACAGCTGGTTCTGGCCCTCGAACGCCTGCTGCGCCCGCGTGAACGATGATTCCTTGCTCTCGAGGATCCGCGTGGTGGTGTGGGTGTCGCCCAGCACCAGCGCGTCGAGCTCGGGAATCCGCATGGCCTCGGTCGCCGACTGCGTGGAGAACGACAGCTCGGCCTCGCTCCAGTCTTCGCCGCTCGTCTGGGTGACGACGGCGAACGAGAGCACCTCGACGGCCTCGGAGTCCGACGTGCTGGCCCGCAGCTCGTGGGCGGGCTCCCAGGTCGCCCCGGGCATCATGTAGGTCAGCTCGAGCGTGCTCGACACCGGGCGGCTGCTCTGCAGCGTCACGAGCACGGTGGTCTGCTCGAGCTGCTCGAGGCTCGCCATGTCGGCCAGCGTGAGCTCGCTCGCCGCCAGCTCGGGGGCGAGGTCCTCGAGCTTGCGCTGCACCTCGCGTCGAGCCCTTGCCGTCTCCCGCAGGGAGTCGCCGATGAAGTCGAGCACATCGCCGTAGCTCTTGACGCTGATGTCGCCGATGTACGTGTCCTCGCGGATCTTCTCGGCCGAGAACGCCTTGATGGCCTCGATCTGCCGGGACTGGGCGTCGAGGACCGCGATCTCGTCGTTGAGCGCGGCCATCTGCCGGGTGAGCTTCTTGTGGTGCGCCTCGGCCTTGCGATGGGCCGGGTCCTCCGACTTGGCGAGGAAGCTGCGATCGACGCGAACGTCGACGATCCGGCCCGCGCTGGCGGAGACGCGCACGGACGCGTCGTCGACCCACCCGGGCAGGCCGTTGAAGGCGAACACCTTGGACTCGGTGGTCACGTCGGTGGTCGCCCGGCGGGTGATCTGGGCGCGATCGGAGTAGACCGTGACGGCGGTGACCTTCGATCTCAGGGCCTCGGCGGGAGCGCCGGTGGGAGCGTCCACTGCGTTGGGGACGTCGTCGAACGCGACCCCTGGCGTGCCCGAAGCTGCGCCGGCTTTGGGGTGTGAGGTCGAAGCCTGCGAATGGGCGCAGCCCATCAGAGTGGCGAGCACGCCTGTCAAGGCCCATTGTGTAACGACGTTGCGCTGTTTCATGCCCGGTGCCCCGGCGAGCGCCTCGAGGCCAGGCCCGCCGGACGGGCCCAAACGCGCGACGCATCGAACGGATCTCGGGGGAGACTCGAAAACGGCTTTGTGTGATGGAGGCCCTCCCAAGCGCCGAGAACGGGGTCCAGGGAGCAGGGCACGGCGCGACTGGGGTATGTTACGCAATCTCGAGCGTCCGCACGAGACGGCGCCTCCCGGTTGCGTCGACGGCACTGGTTCCCGGACGCAAGCGCCGGCGGCCACGGGTCGGTCTACCGGCGTTGGTGGGGATGCTCTGCACCGTGATGCTGGTCGGAGAGCTGCATGCGGCTCCCCTGCGATGTCCGCCGCTCCCCGGCGGCACTGCAGCGCTCGCGGCACGAGATGCCGAGGCTCGCCTCGCGTTCATTCGGGCGCGCCTTCGCCATGATGCCCATCGCGCGCGTCAGTGGAGCCTCGGGTTCGGCACGAGCTACTCGCTCATCGCGGCTGGATCCATCGCCTATGGCTCGGCCGTCCGTGATCGCGGGACCAAGGCCGACATCTACACCGGGGGCGCGGGGGCGCTCGTCGGCCTCGGGCTGCTGACGCTCTCGCCACTGACCGTGGTGCGCGATCACGACATGCTCGAGGCCCATGTTGCCTCCGCGGGGCCCGGGGTCGACCGGTGTCGCCTGCTGGCCATCGCCGAGACCATGCTCGTGCGCGACGCCAAGAACGAGGCATTCGGGCGTGGGTGGTTCACGCATACTGGTAACGCGGTGCTGGGTGTCGCGACGCTGCTGGTGCTGGGGCTCGGCTTCCACCACTGGAGCGCTGGTACGATCAATGCCGTCAGCAGCATCGCGATCGGGGAGCTGATGATCAATCTGCAGCCGCGGGGGTTGATCCGCGATCTTCGGGCGTATCGGGCGGGAGACCTCCGGGCGCCGCGACGCCCGCTACGCCGGTGGCGTCGTCCGGCGCGCAGGTGATCGGGTGAGCCGCGGCTCGAACCCCGAGTCACTGCGGGAGCCGCAGCCCGAGCAGCGCGTCGATCGTGCTCTGCGACACGGCACCCGGAAGGTTCGGGAGCAATGGCGCGATCTCGCCGGGGATGGCTTCGGGGTGGACGATCGCGAGCTGCACGGTCCGTGAGGCGACGTCGAGGTGGATCAAGAAGTAGCGATAGCCCGCGGTCGGGCGGCGAAACGCCGCGCCCGGCCCTCCCATGGGGCTGGCGGTCGCACCGGTGGTCGCTTCCCCGTGGGTGCCCTTGTCCACGAGGTCCACGGTGCCTGCGAGGGTCGAGACGTCGCATGCGGGTCCGCAAGGGCCCTCGCCCACATAGCCGGCATAGCCGAAGAAATTCGTGCTGAAGATGCCCAGGTTCGTGTACTCGTTGTTGTCGTTGACGACCTCGAACACGTTGAATTGACCGCAGCCGTCGCCGAGCCACCACTCGTCGGGGTTCTTGGCGTAGCACTGACAGCTCGAGAACGCGCCGGCCCTCACGAGCTCGCCGAGGCTCAGGCCCAGCCAGGGCGCGTCGTACCAGTTGCCGTCGGTTCCCGTGGAGCACGGCGTTCCGACGCCGGCTTCTGCGTGGGACATCCTCGCGAGGAGCACGAGCAGCTTCGAGCCGGACCAGCCGTAGTAGTGCGGATCCTCGGACGCGGGACAATAGGGGCTGCTACCGGGGCCGCACCCGAACACCAGGTCGGTCGAGACGTCGACCAGGCACTCGCTCCCGATCGCGCCGTCGAAGCCCGCGGACTCGGTGTCATTGCCACGAAAGGCGATCCCCTGTGGGCTCGCGGGGGTCCGAGAGTCCCAGGCCGAGACCAGCGCCCACGCATCGCCGGCGATCGGCTGGTAGACGGCGAGCTGCTTGGCGAGCAAGGGGCCGCGCAGCGTCAAGACGAGGTCCTCGTCCCATGGTGTGAGCGCGTCGCCGGTCACGTCGTGGTGAGCGAGGCAGCACGAGTCGCTGTCGATCACGTCGCACGGGCCGCGCTCGGGATCGCGGCGGCTCGGGTACCAGCCCGCCGCGCCGATGTCCTCGAACGTGATCGTGCCGCCGTGCGACGGTGGATCGAGCTCGCCGTCGCCGAACTCCGCGGGGCCGAGCCCGTCGTCGACCGGCGGCGGCTCTGGGCTCCCCGTCTCGTCGGTGTCGTCGTCATTGCCGTCACCGGTCGGCGAGCCCGAGTCGGTCGGCGAGCTCGGGTCGGTCGGCGAGCTCGGGTCGGTCGGCGAGCCCGAGTCGGTCGGCGAGCCCGAGCCGGTGGGTGAGCCAGAGCCCCCGCAGCCCCACGCGAAGGGCAGCGCGCACGCATACGAGAGGATCCGCGCTCGCGAATTCATGGCAAATCACTCCTCACACTCGGGGTTGCTCGGCGCGTTCGCGTAGGCTTGCCCGAGCGCAGTGAGCTCGCCGTCGGCCCCGAGCAGATCGACATACGGGATCCCGCGGAAGCGGCCCGAGAACCACGAGTAGCGCTCGATCCGAGGGTCGTGCTCGAGGTACTCCACGGCGTCCTCGAGGAACGCGATCTGCTCGTCGAAGCCGGCCGCGTCCGTGCATGCGAATTCGGTGAGCCAGAGCGGCTGCGAGAAGCGGGCCTTGTAGGTCTCGACGTGATCGATGAGCCACTGCGCCTTGTCGTCGCCGTCCGGATGGCAGCCCACGTAGATGTGGAACGCGACCCGGTCGACCCGGCACCCGTCGCAGGCGGCGAAGAAATCATCGAGATAGTCGAACGGATCGGTGTCTTGACAGTCTCCGCCGCAGAAGTTGACCGCGGGAGAGACCAGCGTGAGCCCGCGTGCGTCGGCGATCTGCTCGACCTCGGGCCACAGCGCCGCGGCGTCGGCTGCCGAGAGGTTCGATTGTTGGCCGAAGTTCGGCTCGTTGAACCCGAGCAAGGTCGTCGCGCCGGTCGGGATCGCAGCCGTGGCCGCATCGACGTCGAAGCCACCGCCCCAGATCATCGGCACGTACTCGACCCCCAGCGACTCGTAGAATCCACCGCTGAGCTCTGAATCGGGCTCGTAGGCCCAGTTGTACCACCAGGCGACCGCCGGCTGGAGGGCCATGAGGTCGGCATCCGAGTGGTGCCCGTACGCGAGGCCGCGCTTGCACGACGACACTGGCTCGGAGTCGGTGTCGAGTCCCGAGGTGTCGAGCCCCGAGGTGTCGGATCCCGAAATGTCGGAGCTCGAGATATCGGGTCCCGAGGTGTCATCGTTCGACTCACCGTTCTCGCTCGGGTCGGAGCAAGCCGCGGCGAGGCATGTGAGCAAGATGAAGCAAGTGATGCGCTCGAACATCATGGTGGGCTCGGCCTTCACGGACAGAAGACGATCGTCCAGTCTTCGCCCGCGCATGCGCGCACGGGACTTGGATCGTCGCCTTGTTGATCGTCGCCCGACCACGCGTAGCCGTCGTCACAAGCCTCGAAGTGAAGCGCAACGGGGCTCTCGGGGTTGTCTCGCTCGGGGCTCACGCACGAGACCAGCGCGCCCTGGTCATCGGTAAAGCGGCCGACCTCGGGGCAGTCGGTGAGCAGAGCCGTATCGGCACAGGTCAGCGTGTCGCAGTCCAGACGATCGAGCGGTACGATCTGCATCGTCAGGTTGTGCGCATCGACGTGGCTGATGTTGTACCAGTCGAAATCGTTGAAGTCGGTGTTGAACGTGAATTCTGCGAGCGTGTGGTGCTCCGCGCCCGGGTCGTCGCCGATGAAGCCCCAGTAGCGCTTGGACGAGAGCAGCTCGACGGAGGTCCCGAGATCGCGGCAGACGAATTCCTCCGGGGCCACGGTCGCGGCTTCGATGTCGCTCCCGCGGACCTCGACCGCCGCCGCGCAGCGGTTGACGAACACGGCCGTGGTGGTCCCGTCGCCCTCCGCGCGGCAGGGGTACTCACCGGGTACCGACGACGTGTCGTCGTCTCCGGAGTCGGTGCTCTGGTGCGTGTCGGAGCCGGTGTTCTCGCCCATGCCGGAGCCGGCGCTCTCGGCTGCGCCGGAGCCGGTGCTCTCAACCACGCCGGAGCCGGTGCTCTCACCCGCGCCGGAGTCGGTGCTCTCACTCGCGCCGGAGCCCGAGGTCGGCTCGGATCCAGAGCAACCCACCACGATCGAGAACAACGCCGCGAGAGCCCTCTTCACGGCGCCCAGCATAGCGGCTCGCCGACGGCGGCGGAACCGACGATCGACTCGCGGGGCAGCGATGCCCGGGTCGGTGCTATCCTCGTCGATGATGGTGTTCGGCCTGCTCCTCGGTCTGGTTCTCGTCGTGCTCAGCATCTTGGTCGCGCGGCGGCAATCTGCGTGGCTACGCCCCGATCCCGACGAAGCGCACCGGCTCGAGACGACGACTTGGGCCGCGTACCTCAGCATGGCGGCCTTGGTCTACATCGGCTTTGCGCTGCGCGAAGCCGGCGAGGGCTGGATGCCGGTGGAGCTCGCGGGCCTGGTAGTCTATTCCGCGCTCGGCTGGCTCGGTACGCGGGGCCGGGGCTGGCTGCTCGCGTTGGGCTGGGCGCTACACGCCGCATGGGACCTGGTCGTGCACGCCAGTGTGCCCGACGAGTTCGTCCCGCAATGGTACCGATGGGCCTGCCTGTCGTTCGATGTCGTCGCAGCGCTCTACCTGCTGCAGCTCTACCGGCGGCGACCTGGCGCGCGGAGTTGACGGAAGGAAGAGCGGTTGGTCGTGGAGCGCCCCGACTTCCAGCTCGGCCACGACAACCCGTGGCCCGAGACGTTCGCCGCGTTCTCCGAGCAGATCGCCGCGCACGTGGGCAAGGCGCGAGACCTCGGCGAGCGCCGATGAGCATGCTCATCGGCATCGGTCAGCTCTCGTCCGCCGGAACGAGGTCGAGGATCACCTCGGCGACCTTGTGAGCCCGCCACCGTTGGAGGTAGTGGCCCGCGCTTGTGAAGATGATCTGCTCGCCGTCCTCCGCTTCGTCGGCGAGCGATCCGAGCATCGACACCCACAGGTCCTTGGCTCCTGGCTCGAACCCTCGGTGCCTCGTCGCGGCGAGCACTCGCACCGGATGGGATCCGAACGGGCCTGCCGCTTCGATCTCGTCGGATGTGCTCGCGAACGCCTCGAGCTCGGCGATCTGCACCTTCGGCAGCGACGCCACCATCGACGCGGGCATCGTACACCCCTCGAACCCGGCGTCCTCGCATGCGCTGGTGAAGTCCCGGTGACGCGGGTCGACGAGCACGAGCCCAACGACCTCCTCGGGGTGCTCCTTGGCGAACAGCTCCATGTACGTGCCGCCGAACGAGTGGCCCACGAGCACGTAGGGCGGCGCGAAGCCGCGAGCCTCGAGCAGGGTCCGCAGGTCTTCGACGATGCGGGTCGCCGTGCGCGGATCTGGGGAGGGATCACTGTCGCCGTAGCCTGGGCGCGAGTAAGCGAAGACCCGCGCCTCGTCGGCGACTTCACTGGCGACACGCTCCCAGGGGCTCCAGTCGTCGCCCAGGCCGGATTCGAAGACGACGGTCACGTTGCCTTCGCCGGCTTCGACGACCTCCACGGTGCGGCCGGAGACCTCGGCGAGGGTGGGATTGAGCTGCGCTCCGCAGCCCCAGAGCGTGGCGAGGGCGCCCCGCGCCCAGGCGCGGGCAAGGGCGCGGAGGGGGCGAGAGGGGCGGGGGATCGATGCGGTGGTCATGGCTCCAACCTACGGCGCCATGGCGGGGGGGACTTGAACGAAGGGGCTATCGTTTCCGGTAATCTCGTCTCCGATGGGACCGAAGGCCCACGGACGGATCTTGTTCTGGGAAGGAGCGAGCTTGTGGATCCTCAGTGCGCCTCCTGGCGTTCGGTATCCGAAGACGGATCCCCATTGTCATCACGTGGTTCAGGTGGCGCTCGCGTTGACTGGGCGGATTGAATTCACCGGCGAAGCGGTGCGGGTCGAAGGCGTGGCGATTGCGATCGCACCGGACTCGTCGCATGCGTTCGAGGGGACCGGGCTGGTCGCTCATTTGTTCGTGGATCCCGACAGCCGAGCGGGTCGGGCGATCGTGCGGGGGTTGTTCGCGGAGGGATCGATGGCGTCGATCCCTGCTTCGCAGCTGGGGGAGCTCCCCGCGCAGCTGAGGGCGACCTTCGAGGATCCGCGGCACACCGACGAGGGCTTGCGGGCGCTGGGTCGGGCTCTTGTGGCGCGGCTGGCCGGGACTGACGTTGCCGACGTGCTCGATCCACGCATCGCGGCGTTGCTCGCTTGGATGGGGGCACGCCTCGACCAGACGGTGAGCCTTCGTGATGCTGCCGCGGTGACCGGGCTGTCGCCGGGCCGGACCCGGCATCTGTTCGTGCAGCAGACGGGGCTGTCGTTTCGTACTTACTTGCTGTGGATCCGGCTCGTGCGTGCGGTCGAGATCTTCGCGGGTGGCAAGTCGCTCACGGAGGCGGCGCACGGCGCTGGTTTCTCGGATTCGGCGCACCTCAGCCGGACGTTTCATCGCATGTTCGGGATCGTTGCTGCTTCGCTGCGGGTGTCGTAGGCCCGTGGCGGTATCCATGCTTCTGCAATGAGGTCATGCGTGCGCGGCGACGCCCGGATGTATGCTACCGCCCATGCTTCTCCGCGCGGCCCGGTCTGGACGACTTCCCAGTGATCTCGATGCGACCGTAGGGGGCGTGCGGCTGCCGAGTGGCCGAGCGATCGTGCCGGACCCGAGCTTCGGCGATACCGATGATCCGACGCCGGTGATGTGGATGACCACGGAGCGCGTCGCCGATGTCGGCGCGCTGTGGCGATCCATCAGCGGTGGGTTCGCCGAGCACGGGCTATGGCCGCTCGTGCTCGGCTCACTCGACGGCGAGGGCCAGAGCCCGTGGCGGGACGGCGAGCTCGATCCAGCCGGATCCAGCGACCCGGCTGAATTCGATGCAGACGAGGTGCTCGAGGCGTGGTGGAAGCAATCCGTGCCCAGCGAGGAGGAGGACGACGACGCGTTCGCGAACCTCTCGCCGTTCGGTCGCCGCTTTCCGGGGCTCGCGGCCGCGAGCGCGTCGAGCCCGGAGATGGGGGTGCTCGATGCAGGGATCACCGGTCGTAGCGGATACCTCGGCCTCGTCGCGGTGACGCGCCCGGCCGACGTGCTCGCAGTGCTTGGCTGGCAGGGGCCAATCAATCATTTTCACGACATGGGGATGCTCTGCGCGGTGCTGCGGTCGTGGGAGGAGCGCTTCGGGGCGTACTTGATCGAGGTGGGATTCGATACGATCACGCTCGCGGTGACGCGGGCGGTGGTGACGGAGCAGCACGCTACGGCGATTGCTGCGGAGCACTTTGCGAGCTGTAGCGATTGCATCCATCAAGGGTCGGGTTCGATCGAGGAGCACGCGGCGGGGCTGGTGGGTGCGTCGACGTGGAGCTTTTGGTGGGATTGATCGGCCGGCCCACGAGGCTTGGCTCAGCCGCCGACATTGATGCAGGCCGGCACGGACGCGTTGGTGCCGTCGACAGCATTGTCGATCTCCACGAGCTCGCGCTCCCAATAGCACAGAGTGTCGGCCTTCTCGAGGTAGCCGTAGGGATAGAACGTGGGGTTGGGGGCGGGTTCGGTGAGCACGCCGCCGATCGGGCTCCACAGCGCGCCGTGGCGTCGGGCCACCACGGTGCGGGCTTGGTCGAGCAGCACGTCCGCTTCGGCGCGCAAGCGGTCGGGATCCTGCCCCTCGCCGGCGGCCATGGCCGCGCCGAACACCGCCAGGGCAAAGCGCGTTCGCAGGGCGTCGATCTCGATGCCATCGACGATCTCGTCGCGCCACGGCCCGGCGGGCACCGCCTGCACCTGCGCGAGGGCATCCTCGGTCGCCATGGCCAGCTGCTCGAGGGCCGCCAGCGGCCCGTCGGCGAGCGCGGCGCGCTCCTCCGGGGCCATCGCGATGATCTCCGCGAACGAGGGACGGTCGGGCTGTGACACCACGCCGCCCAGCTCTCCCACGTCGATGAGCGCGTCGCGACCGGCGAGGTAGGCCGCGCCCCGGGCCTCGATGAGCGCCGCGTGCTGGGCCTGCGCCACCGCGATCACGGCCTGCGCGAGCACGTCGCCACCGGGCAGCGGCGCCAGCATTTGCTCGACCGTCTCGCCGAAGTCCTCGGGGATCGAGTAGCTCATGCGAAGGCCAGCGTAGTCGTTCTGCCAGTAGCCCCACTCGTAGCCGCTGGAGAACAGCACGTGCCGCTGCAGCATGCCAAAGCCGCCGGCGTCGGCTGACGCACGGATCTCCGAGAGATCGATGAAGCGCGAGAGCATGTAGAGCGGCATGTAGGTCGGCACGGGATTGTCGAACGCCACCCAGTACGCGGTCTCGGGGAAGTAGCCCACGTCCTGGCCCCCTTGCAGGCGCGACAGCAGGAGCTCGCGGTGCGCATCGAACTCGTCGTGCAGGTAGGCCCCACCCGCGTCCTCGAAGAGGTTGTAGTACATCACCGAGTGCACCCACGGCACGATCGCCGGATCGGCGAACTGGGCCAGCAGGTAGTAGATCATCGTCTGGCCCATGTAGTCGACGTAGAGGTCCGGGTAGTTGCCCACGTGGACCACCGACGACATCGTGGTGCCGGGCGCGAGCTCCTGCAGCACCTCGCCGAACAGGTCGATCGCGGCGATGAACGCGTCGGGCTCCTCGCCGCTGAACTCTCCAAAGGAGAGCGTCACGTGATCGAAGGGCGTGTCGCTCAGCAGCAGGGTCAGGCGCTCGACCATGGCATCGCGCTGCTGCGCCTCGTCGAGGCGTCCGTCGAGCAGATCGAACGCGCGCTGCAGGTTGCCCGAGCCGAACAGCTGGATCCCCACCCCGGCCCGTAGCCCGCGGGTGTGCACGATCTCGAGCAGCGCTGCGGTGTGCTCGCGCCACGCCGCCTCGACGTCGGGGTCGAGTAGGATGTCCTCGAGCGCGACCCACTGCAGCAGGTCGGCGCGCTGCTTGACGTACCAGTCGGCGATGACGCGCGCCTGCTCGCGGTGATCCTCGCCCGGCACCCAGAACGCATAGAGGCCCTCGATCGGGTGCAGCGTGTGCAGCTGCACCCCGCGCTCGGCGATGTCGGGCTCCCACTGCGAGTCGGGCAGCGTCACGGCGGCGGCCGCCTCGGGCCACGTGCCGGCCGCGGGCACGAGCGTGGAGCCGGGCGCATAGAACCGCACGCCCAGGGCCTCCATCACGTGGGCGAGGCCGTACTGCGCACCGAGCAGGTCGCCGCCCTCCACGTGGAATCGACCGTCCTGCGACGAGAGCTGGTAGCACTCCTCGCAGGGCTGCGAGATCTCGACGGCGATGACGACTCCGGGGGTCGTCATTGCGGTGGTCCAGGGATCTTCGGAGTCGATCACGGTGATGTCGGTCGCGGGCATCAGCTGCACGAACTCGGCGATCGCGGGGTGCAGCGCCTCGGTGGTGATCACGGTCAGGCCGGTGGCCTCCTCCGCGCCGGTGCTGTCGGCGGTGGCCGGGGTGGGGGTGCCGGTGGTCGAGCCGGTGGTCGTGCCTTCGGCGGTGGTGGTGCCGTCGGTCATCGGTGGGTCGTCCTTGCAGCTGCCTGCGGACAGGGCCACGGTTCCCGCGACTGCACAGAGGAGCGCTCGCATGCTCGGCATCGCAGGGATTGTCGGGGGATCCGGGGCGGAAATCGACGGCAGGCCGGGGCTGGTCGACGGGCGGGTTGGAGAGGCCTCCTCGTCGTTCGCTCTACAGGCTCGGCCCTCGACCCGGAGGCGTACCTCGCGGACGTGCGGTGTCACGGATGCATCGGGTGCGTCAGTCGTCGATCCGATCGACCTGGAACGGTACGCCCAGCGGCGGATCGGCGGCAGGCACCTCGAGCTTCGAAGTGGTGGTGGTGGTCAGCCCCGTCACCACGTCCGTCACGACGATCGTCCACGGTCCCGGAGGATCGTTGACTGCGGTGTGGAGCACGAACGTCGCCTCGCCCGTCGTCGTCGTTCGCTGTTGGCGGCCGAGCGCGGCGATCGGACAACCGTCGCGGTCGAGCACGTCCAGCCGAAGCAGGTGCGGCGTCACGAGCAAGCGACGGGTCCGGAGCCTGGCCGTCACCCGCAGCTCCTTGCCCAATACGACGGGCTTGCTCATCCGCAAGGCGACGGGGCGAGCGTCGACGAGGGCGCGGGCGAACACCCGGACCATGTGGTTGTCGACGATCACGTCCACGCGATCGCCCTGGCCGAGTGGATTGCCGTCCACGGGGTCCCAGGTGTACCTCGTGCTCGGAAAGCGGATCTGGGCCGGGAACGAGCCCAGCACGGGCTCGTAGGCGGAGGCGAAGCCCCGTGCGACGACGATGAGGTCGTAGCCCTGGCAGCGCCGGGGGAAGATGTCCACGAGCCCGACTCTCGCGCCGTTGGCGTCCACCACCTCGGCAGCGGGCTGCACGTCCTCCTCGTGGAGGATCCAGAGGAAGGCTCGCTCGGCCGCGAGCCGGTCGGCGCGGTCGCCAGGTCGGCGTGCGGCCACTCCCACGACCCTGCCCGCGTTGCCGGTCGGCCAGAAATCCGCGAAGAACGAGCAGCCCAGGTACCAGGCGGACCCTCGCCCGTGGTTGTTGTGGAGCCACGCCGGGTTGCCGTCGGCGGTCTCGCCGAACGCGTAGGCCCCCCATGGGTGGACGGTCTCGTCGGAGCAGCTGACCGGGAAGGTCTCGCCTGCGTGGGCTTCGATCGTGGTGTCCGCGATGCGTGGGCGCGCGGCGGGGGTGAGCCCGAAGACGGCGTCGAGGGGATTGGTGGAGCAGAGCACGCGACCCTCGGAATCGATTCCGGAGCCGCGTAGCCGGCCGTGCTCGTCGTACACCCCCGGGAGGACGTCGGCGATCACGACGCCGCCCGCTGCGACCCACTCCTCGATGCCGTCGCAGCACGCCTTCGAGAGCGCGGCCGCCATCGGCAGGATCAACACGCGAGCGCCGTGGTCGAACAGCTCTCCGCGCTCCACCGCGGCCGGCGAGATCGCCCGCTCGCTCACTCCCACGGCCCGCAGCAGGCCGTAGATGTGCTCGCGCGCGGCAGTGCCGAGCGGCTTCTGCGAGGGCTTGCTCTCCGACCCGATCCACTCGCCGAGCTGGTCGTAGCCGGCGATGGCCAGCACGGCCGACGACTCCGAGGAATGGAGCACGAAGACACCGTGGGGGTAGGGCTCGGAGGCCGCGAACAGCTCGCCCAGCCCGCGACGGACCGGCAAGAGGGCAGCCAGCATGTCGCGTGCCGCGGCCCCGAGCGTCAGGTCGGGGTTGAGCAGGGTGTCCTCCTTGAACAGGCCGATCCCCGAGGCCCCCACGCCCAGCGCAGCGAAGACGCGATACCGAGCGAGCGGCGCGGGGTCGCCGTAGCCCGTCCACAATACGGAGTGGGCATTGCTGGCATGCAGGATCGGCACATAGCTGTCGCCGATGTGTCCGCCGTAGTGCCCCTCGACGTCCACCGATGCGGCGCGAAGCCAGGGATCGATGCCCGAGTGCAGCGATCCAGCGCTGACCCCGGAACTCCCGATCCGCGCGAGGGGATCGTTGGCGACCAGTGCATCGCGGGTGACGGTCATGAGGATCGCGTACTTCTCCAGCGCGTACAGCCGATGATCGACCCACGGCGCATAGGACTGCGTCTGGTCGAAGTACGTGCGCGCGGCCGCGAGCGGCAGGGGATACGCCGACTCGAGCGGGCCGGCGCCCGGCCCCCACTCGTCGTGGAACGCGCTCGCGTCTCCGTACACGCCGCGGAGCCAGCACCGAAACGCGTCGAGATCGTCCTTGTAGAAGCTCGTGTTCGTGGGAGGGCCTTGTGGCTCGTCCTTGCCGCCACCCCGGTAGTAGAGGACGTTGCGCCCCGCGAGCGTCGCAGCCAGGCTCGCGTCCTCGCTGGCTTCCCGCCGTTGCTCCTGCGCGTCGGAAAGGAACGACCGAGCCGAGCCGGCCACCTCTCCTGCGGCATTGGTCCCCCCCTTGGGCACCATGTCGCCCGCGGTCCGCACCACATAGGGCTGGCCTAGACGGTCCAGCGCACCGATCGGCTCGAACGATACCGTGTTCATGGGCCCCAGCCCATCGGCCCCGAACGCTCGATTCGCGTCGAACCTCCGGGCCAGCAGCTCGGCGGGCACGCCGGTCGAGCCCGCCCAGATGTGGACGGTCCACGGCCAGACACCAGCCTCGCGCCGAATCTGGAAGGCCCACAGACCCTCACCGATCACCCCGAGGGTGGCATCGAGCGCATGGAGATACACCTCTGCCGCCGGAGTGTCCACGCGCTCCGCATCCAGCGTGAATGGGAACCCGGCCGAGATCTCGGTGTCCTCCAGGACCCGGCCCCGGCCGTCGAGGACGCGCACGCGGAACAGGCTCGCGCCTGCGAAGACGGGCGTGATGGCGAGCTGCTGGTGCCGATCCAGCATCGTGGGTGTCCCGCTCGGAAGTGGAATGTCTCGTACCAGCGCCCCGGCGCCCCAGGCCGGCTCGCCGACGTCGGGGAGCACCACCACGTCCACGAACCACGCCGCCGCGGGCGTGGGCAGGGTGATGGGAGCGGAAGGGGCGGCGGCGTCGCCCGTGTGGCCATGAGCGATCTCGTCGCCGCGGCGGTTCCGTGCCACCCACTGGAGCGTCCAGCCATGCGGCGAGCCGTTCACCGCGAACTCCACCTCCGTCAGGTTGCCCGTCGTCTGGGTCGGGTCGAGCAGGGTGACCCGTGCGACCGTGAGCGGCGGGACCTTGCCGGAGGCGTCGAGGATCAGGCGCCCGAGCAGCGCGAGGTCGTAACGAAGGCTGGCAGAATTGGTCCCGGCCGGCGGAAGGCGGTCGATGCCGAGGGGCAGGACGTTGCTCCCCCAGACGAGGTCCAACACCCGGCCGCGGCCGTAGGCTCCCCGCCCGAGGATGGGCATGGTGGCGGAGACCGTGGCCACGGCGAGCGGGGCTCCCCGCTCCGTGTTGAACTGGTTGATCCCTGGGCCGGTGAAGCCGGGGATGCAGGACCACGGCAGCCCTGCAGTGGTCGGATCGTCGCCCACGGGCTGCCACTGCGTCGTGGTGTCGTGGGCAGTCTTCTGTAGGAACACGAGCGCCTGCTCGAGCCGTTGGTTCGGCTGCAGGAACACCGACTTCGGCTGGGTCCGTCGGATCGCGACGAGCCCCGTCCCTTCGAGCTCGATCTTGTCGAGGATGAGCTGCTGGAGCGGCTCCGGAAGCACGTTCCAGCCGTCGAGGGTGTTGGACAAATTCGAGTCGTCGGAAACCTGGGAGGAGATCAACAGCAGGACGACGTCGTGGCGTCGCTCCTGCGCGGCTTGCATCCACGAGCTCTCGAGCTCCCCACGGGTGAGCTTGGCCCCTGCGTCCGTGCGATCGCCGAGGGAGTTCTCGAACTCCTGGTTGGCCGTGCTCGGGTCGTCCCGACGGGCCTTCATCTCGTCGGGGATGAAGGGCAGGGTCAGGTCGAAGTCGAAGGCGTCGGCCAGGGCGATGACCGAGGCGCTCTGTCCGGATGGGACCAGCGCGAGCACCGAGATCCGCTCACCGTTGGTCCGTCTGAGCCAGGTATGCCGATGCGGCACGGGGCTCTCGGCGTAGCGAAGGGACTTTGGCCAGCGAGGCCGGCTGCCGCTTTCCTCGCGCGGTGCTTCGACTTGCGGGGGCAGGGCCGGCCGGCGCGATACTAGCGAGCCGATCGAGGGCACCCCTTCGCGAACCTCGAAGCTCGTGTCGGCGCCAGGTTGATGGATCGTCACGCTCCATCGCCCGCTCCCCACGATGGCGACGTTGAAGGTCGCGGTCGTGACGGCGCCAGCTACCGTCTGCCGTGACACCGGGGGGAGCGCCTCGGTGGGGCCGGCATCGGGATGCCAGGTGAGCCCAAAGGTCGTGGCGTCCGAGCGTAGCGCGAAGAGTGCCACCGTGATCACGCCGCCGTTGCGCTGGAACGACGCCACTCCGGCGTCGCCCACGGCATCCACCCGAGCCAGGCCCTCGAACGGCATCATGCGCCCGGTCAGGGTCGGCGACCCCGGGAGCCTGCGCAGCACCCACTCGACGCGGTCGTGCTCTCCGTGAACGATCCGCAGCGCGCGGATGCAGTCGACGGGGAACGTCCACGCGAGGCCCCCACCTCCGTCCACCCAGGCGCACCAGCCCTCGGAGACCCCCTCGAGCCACGACTCCGCCTGTGGCCAGCGGGGAAGGCTCATGACGCCAGCGGTTCCCGAGGCATGGACGCGCCCGTGTCCGTGCATCACGGAGCTCACGACGAAGCCGGGCGTACGGAAGCGGCTGCCGGCGGCGGGTGTGGTGATGAGGTCCAGCGTCCAATCGATCCATGGATCGTCGGTGATCCGGAAGCGCTTGGTCGCGCCGATGCCCGCCCAGCGTGGGCTCGTGCCTTCGAGCTTGACGTCGACGACGCCCGCGTTCTCGACCCCGAGCACGGTCCAGGAGCCCTGCATCAGCTCGTCGTGCCAGCGCGATTCCTGGTGGAGCCCGACGGCCATCAGGCCGAACGGAAACGGTGTGACGGCGTCGACCCGCGAGGGCTGTGGCTCGCGCGAGAGCTCCACGCCTCCGTGGAGCAACGAGGTCATCCTCCCGCCTTGCCGTGCTTCGAAGCTCGCGCTCAGCAGCGAGCCCGTTGCGAGGTGCGAGTGGTCATGCCAAGTCGCCATGGTCGTCCTCCTGGAGCGTGTGCGTCGACATCAGGACCGCCAGCAGGGCGATGCTCCCGGCTCCGCGGTCTATCACGCGATAGCGCACGAGGGCCACGAGGGATTGGTGCATCCACGTGCGTCTGGGGTTTCGGGGGTGAGGAGCCGTGAATGGGACGCATCACGGAATTTCTGACAGGTCCTCACTGGCACTTCCGCAGCAATGGCCTTCGTACGCCGGCTGCTCCTGCTTCGCGAGGGCGGGACCGCTCTCGGGCGCGTGCTCTCGCGATGCAGGCGCGCGATGGCTTCGGTGAGGTCGGTGATGGTACGAAAGGCGAGGTCGAGGCGTGGCTCGCGGAGCATCGCTCGCCGTAGGCGACTGCGCAGCGGCGAGCCCACCTGGCCCGAGCATCGATTCTCACTCCGCTCGCCGCTGACCGCGTCAGCCGAAGGCGCCACGGCCTGGGGCGAGACGCGGATCTCGACGGTCACGACCGGGTCGGGGAGGTGGCGGCCAAGAGCGCACCGACCGGAAGCACGTGACCAGACCGAACGCTCCGCCATGCCTCGCCGAGCGCATCGTGGAGCCTCTGGCGTTCCTCCGCGTCGAGCTCGTCGTCGTCGTCCACGACACGAAGGGTGACTGCTGTGCCCTCGGGCAGATCGGTGGGCTCGTCGAGGACGAGACGGCCAGCTCTGACTCGAGCCTTCATCTGCCCCTCTAGGACAGCCATCCCTCGAAGATCTAACCTCCCGCCATGCCGTCCGCCGCCATCTACAAGCTCTGCCCCGAGTCCGACTGGCTCGCCTGCCAACACACCGGCTCGCTCCCCTGGTCCCCCGTCGACACCCGCGACGGCTTCATCCACCTCTCCGCCGCGCACCAGGCCCAGGAAACCGCCGCCAAGCACTTCCACGGCCGCACGAACCTCGTCCTGCTCGAGGTCGATCCCACCCGTCTCCCCGAGGGCGCTCTCCGCTGGGAGGTCTCGCGCGGCGACGACCTCTTCCCGCACCTCTACGCCGACCTCCCGCATGCCGCTGTCCTCCGCGCCGCCCCGGCCCCGCTCGACCAGAACAGCGTTCCGCGGCTCCCTTTCGACCTCTCCACCGAACCGTAGGGAAGGGTAGATCGATATCCTCCTCCGCCCGTTTCGGCCAGCCATGCGGCTTCCTTCCAAGCTCCTCGGGTGCATGCGGGTCGGTGTGAGCGTGAGCGCCATGATGATGGGCGGCTGTGATGCCATCGCCGAAGCCAAGGCCCGAGTGCTGGGTGACGAGCCGGCGGAGGCTCCGGCGGCTGTCGAAGCTCCAGTCGCTGCTCCGGTTGCCACGACCACCACCGCCCCCGAGCCGATGCTGCTCCCCCGCGACGGCATCTCCGGCGTGGTCGCAGACACCGTCGCCCGCTCCAAGGCCTCCGCGATCGAAGGCGATCGCTCGCAATCGCTGTCGCAGTCACGGCCCTTGCCCCCCGTCGAAGATCTCGGTCGCCCGCGCTCCGAGCCCGAGAGCTCGCGCTCGTTCGTGCCGTTCTCCGGCTCCGGCTCCAGCGGTGCGCTCGCCGGCACGGTCGAGGTCTCCACGCGCGAGGTCGCCTCGCCCACGCCTCGCACGCGCCCACGGCCCAAGCTCGCTCGGCCCGTCGAGGACGAGCCCTGCGATCCCTCTGTCAGCACCCCGATCACCGCGCCCGAGCCCGGCGGCGGGTGGGTCTGCGGTCCCTGCGGCCGCGGCTGATCGCGTACGAGCTGCTCCGCGGGCGCAGGGTTCAGGGAGCGAGCTCGCGGGTGGTGTCGGCGAAGTCATTGCAGCGACCGCTCTCGAACTGGATCGTGCCGAAGGTCGCCAGGCATTCTTGGAGGGCTTGATTGGTCTTCTTCACCCGGTCGTGGTCCTGTAGCCACGAGCACTGTGCCAGCGAGCCGACGAAGTAGCTTGCGATGGGCTTGGCTTGCGCCGAGGAGCCATCGCCGGTGTCGAGGACGTACTCGAGGTGCTGGGTCTCATCGTGCGAGAGGGTATGGGAAATCTCGTGGGCCATCGTGTTGATGGCACATGATCGTTCGACCAGATCCGTGCTGCGCCAGCGCTCTAGGTGCGCGCGACCGAGATCCATCCCTACGGTCGATACGCCGTCCTGCTGACCCCCGTCGTAGCCTGCGCCGGCGTAGCGCGGGTCGCCTGGCTTGACGGCGGCTCCTTCGAATCCGTCGTCGTTCGCAGGGTTGCGAACGGCCGTGCCCCCGAGTGTCACCGTCGTCGGAGACCAGTGCGCATCGGGCTCGTCGGGGTCATGGAGCGTGAGAATCATGGCTAGCTGCGCGGGTGAGCGGTCTTTCAAGAAGGACGAGAGCCAGATATGCGGCTCGTCGGCCTGCAGGGAGCAGAGATTGGCGAAGAAGGTCGGCGAGCGCAGCGTTGCGATCGTCTGCGCGATCCATGCTTCGGTATCGTGCCGCTCTCCTTCGGGGGTGTCCGCGCGAACCAAAATCCGTGGCCCTGCTCCCGTGTCGTCTCGACGCGTGGCTTCGCAGGTGCTGCCCACCTGGTCCTGTGGCGTCACCGGGAGTGGTTCTTTCGGGTCGAGTCGTTGCGGCTCGCGGCAGGCGGCCAGCAAGGCCAGACCCCACAGCATCGTCGTGCTTGCGCAAATGTCCATGCGTCTTCTGGTTGCTTCGAACATCGAGCTCTCTGCGGTGGAGCATACCCGATCATCTGTGACCCTCACGCCAACACGACCATCTCGTGCACGTTCCCCCGCACCGGCTCCGGCCTCAGCCGCTGCCGGTGCGGCGCCTCGATCCTCGCCGCAATCCCGTACCGCGGCATCAAGATGTTCCCCCGCGTCAGCCGATCGATCCTCGCATCCCGCTTCACCGCCACCCGCACCCGCTGCAGCACCGTCGGCAGGATCAACCGCAACGCCTGCTGCGCAAACGCGGCCCCGATGCAGATCCGCGGCCCTGCCCCGAACGGCATGTATTCATACGTCGAGGGCCGCAGCCCCTCCCAGCGCTCGGGTCGAAACCTCCGCGGCTCCGAATACACCTCTGGATCGTGGTGCATCGCATACGGGCTGATCACCACGTTCGCCCCCGGCGGCAGCGTGAACCGCCCGAGCGATGCCTCCGCCGACAGCACCCGCAGGAACAAGACCGGAACCGGCACGAGCACCCGCATGCTCTCCTTGATCACCCGGTCGAGCAGCGGCATCCGCTGAACATCGGCCGCCATCATCGATCGCCCCCCGAGCACCCCGTCGATCTCCTCGAGCAACTCGGCCAGCACGTCCGGGTGCCGCTCGAGCAAGAACATCGTCCACGAGAGCGTCTTCGCCGTGGTCTCGTGCCCCGCGATGAACAGCGTGGCCGACTCGGCCAGCAGCTCCTCGTCGCTGAAGCCGGTCCCATCGTTGTCCGCTGCCCGCAAGAGCAGCGAAAGCGCGTCGCTGCCGAGCTCCGTGCGCCCGCGCTTCTCCGCCACGAGCTGCTCGAGCCCGGCGAGCAGCCGCCCGGCCAGCCGTAGCGCGCGGCGATAGGGAGTCTTCGGCAGGTCGTACCGCAACATGATCGACAGCGGCGAAGTCATCGCGTCGAGCAGCTCCACTGCGACCTCGCCGAGCTCCGTGGCCCCGCCCAGTACGTCGAGGCCGAACAGGGTCCGCACCGCCACACACATCGCGAGGTCCCGCAGCCGCACGTCGAGATCCACCACCGCTCCCCTGGGCCAGCGCTCGACCATCCCCTCGGTCACCTTCACGATCTCGTCGGCGTACGCTTCGAGCGTCGACTTGGCGAACGCCGGTGCCATCAGCCGGCGATGGCGCTTGTGCAGGTCGCCGTTGATGCCCACCAGCACCTTCCGCATCCGCGCCAGCGAGGTGCCAGGCGGAGCCTCGACGAAGCCCTCGTCGTGGCGAAAACCGTCGGGGTTGCCGAGCACCTCGCGGTGGCGCTCGGCCCCGAACGCGCACACCACCGCCGGGCTACCGCCGCAGACGCTCACCACGTCGCCCAAGGGCCGCAGCGCGGTCACGCCCGCGATCGGATCGTCGAAGAACTTGAACACCCGCGGCAGGTGCCCGACCCGCGGGATCGGCAGCGGTCGTGGGCCGGGGAGCGGAACGCTGGGAAATCCGGTCAGCTTGGGCATGACGAGAGCAGCGCGTCTCGAACGCGTAGGGCGAGATCAGCATACACTTCTCGTGAGCCCATGGTCTTCGTCGGCCTGTCGCTGATGATCGAGGAGCCGTTCCGGCTCGCCGCGCTGCCGCTGTTCGAGGACGGCCTCGTCGACGCGCTCGAGCACAGCTTCGAGATCGGCTGGGGCCGACACCCACTGCCGGAGTGGGCCGAAGCGCTGCTCGACCACTACGCCGAGGCCGGCCGCCTGTGGGGTCACGGCGTGACGATGTCGCCGTTCTCCGTCGACGCCCCGCGACGCGAGGCATGGCTGCACCGCGTGGCCGAAGCATGCCGACAACGCCCCTATGTGGCCGTGTCGGAGCACTTCGGGTTCATGGTGGCCGGCACGCTCGACGGCGGCGCACCGCTGCCCCTCCCGCCCGGGCCCGCCAGCGTGCGCACCGGCATCGCCGCGCTCCGATCCCTCCAAGCAACCACCCAGACGCCGGTGGGCCTCGAGAACCTCGCGCTCGCGCTCGGCCAGGCCGACGTGCACGCCCAGGGCCCGCTGCTCTCCGAGGTGCTCGACGCAGTCGACGGCTACCTCGTGCTCGATCTCCACAACCTCCACTGCCAGGCGATCAACTACGCGATCGATCCGCTCGCCCTGCTCGAGCACTATCCGCTCTCGCGCGTGCGCTGCATCCACCTCTCGGGCGGCTCGTGGTCCACCCCGCATGCCGCCGGCCACGCCCGTCGATTTCGCCGCGATACCCACGACGACGACGTGCCCGCTGCGGTCCACGAGCTGCTCCACCTCGTGCTGCCGAAATGCCCGGCCCTCGACCTCGTCGTGCTCGAGCGCCTCGGCGACACCATCGACGGCCCCGAGGCCGCAGCTCGCCTGCGCGACGACTTCACCCGCATCCGCACGACGGTGGAGGAGCACCACCGCCATGGATGAGGCCACGCTGCACCGCTGGCAGCTCCGCCTGCTCGAGCTGCTGCACGAAGGCCGCGACCCTGCGGAGATCCGCGCCGCGCTGCTCGCCGATCCCGAGCTCGAGCCGTTCCACGCCTACGCAGCCGGCCTCGATCTCCATGCGCTCGCAGTGGCCACGGAGCTCGTGGCCAAGTGGGGACCGGCACGTCCACCCACCTGAACCTCGCCTCCGGCGCCGCGCTTCCCCGCGACGCGATCTGCTACCCTCCCGCTGCGCCAGAGCCCAGCCACCCTCATGACCCAACAAGCCCCGCGCTGCTTCGATGTTCCCGTCGTCCCTGCCACACGCCAGGCCCTCGAGCCCTACGGGATCTTGATCGACCCCGCGACCCCGCCAGGAAACCTCACGATCCCCTTCTACGAGGGATCCGTCGAGGAAGGCTCGAACCTGCCCTTCGTCTACAACGGCAAGGCCGTCGTTCGCACCGCCCGGATCCACCCGCGTCCGGCCGAGGTCCTGTGGCTCGAGCGTCACATGAAGATGACCCAGCTCTTCGTGGGCCTCGGCGATGCACCGTTCGCGATGGTCCTCGGCAAGCCGAACCACGCGCAGGGCGGCGACGTCCCCGTGCTCGAGGATCTGGCCGCATTCGTGCTCCCACCAGGTCACGGGGTGATGATCCACATCGGCACATGGCACGACTTTCCCATGGCGATCGACCGCCCCGTCACGGTGCTCACGGCCAACTCCGAGGAAGTGGTCGCCGCGCTCGCCCGCCAGAAGGTCCCCGCGGAGATGAACGAGGGCGACGTCTACAAGCTCGATGTCACCAAGCGCACCGGCGCGATCGTGCGAGTACAGCTGTCATGAAGATCTCTGCCGTCACCCTGAGCACGAGCGCCCCCGACGACGTCGCCGAGCTGCGGCGGCTCCTCGACGACGGAGTCCTCCGCGCCGAGGATGTCCTGTGCGTGATCGGCAAGACCGAGGGCAACGGCGGGCGCAACGACTTCACCCGCGCTCTCGCCATGAACGCGCTCGAGCACCTGTTCGCGCCGCGGCTGGGCGTCGCGCCCGAGGCGGTGCAAGAGCGCGTGATCTTCTCGTTCTCGGGCGGGTCCGAGGGCGTGGTGTCGCCGCACATGGTGGTGCTCGCGCGCCAGGGCGAGCCCGGAGACCAGCGCCGCCCCGAGCGGCGCCTCGCGGTGGGGATCGGCCACACGCGTGAATTCGAACCCCACGAGATCGGCCGCATGCCGCAGATCCTCGAGACCGCGAGGGTCACGTGGGAGATCGCAAGGGCACTCCAGCTCGATGGCCCCGCCGACGTGCACCTCGTGCAGATGAAAGGAGCGATCCCGTCGTTCTCGCACGCACAGGGCCAAGCCGCAGCCGCACGCGGAGTGCCGCTGCGCTGCGACATGGTCTGGTCGCGCGCCGCCTCGGCGCTCGGGGTGGGCCTCGCGCTCGGAGAGGTGACCGAGGAGCAGCTCTCCGACGAGGTGGTCTGCCGTGACTTCGAGCTCTACTCGAGCGTCGCGTCGTGCTCGGCCAAGCCTGGGCTCACCCGCACCGAGATCATGGTGTTCGCCAACAGCCACTACTGGGACGGCGACCTCGCCATCGCCCACGGGGTGCTCGAGGACATCCTCGACGTGCGTGGAATCCGGGCTGTGGCCGCCGCGGCGGGCCTCGACATCGCCGTGCCTCCGCGCGCCGACGAGGTCGCCCGGCTCGTGGGCGTGTTCGCGAAATCCGAGGCCGATCCACGCGGCACGATCCGGGGCCGGCGCCACACCATGCTCGGCGACGACGACGTCAGCGACACCCGCTGGTCTCGCTGCGCGCTCGCGGCGGTGATCGCCTCGGTGCTCGGCGACACCCGCATCTACGTCTCGACCCGCGCCGAGCACCACGGGCCGCTCGGCGGTGGGCCGCTCGCCATCATCGCGCGGATCGGGGGAGCACCATGAGCACCGGCGCGTGCGAGCTCGTCGTCTTCATCCACGCCGTCGGCGGCGACAGCAGCTTTTGGGCGCCTCAGATGACCGCGTTCGGCCGCGAGTACCACGTGCTCGCCGTGGATCTCGTGCGCCCCGCCGCCGAGGTCACGATGGCGGGCTTCGCCGACGACGTGGTGCGAGCCATCGTCGATGCCGGTCACGTCCAGGCGCACCTCGTGGGCCTCTCGATGGGCGGCGTGGTGGCGCTCGAGATCTTCCGCCGGCATCGCGCCCGCGTGCGCTCGCTGACGCTGGCGAGCAGCTGGGCGTTCATGCCCGATGGCCCGGATCGATGGGCGTGGGCCGCGGGGGAGCTCGAGGGCCACACGGTCGCGGAGTTCTCGCGCAAGACGCTGCCGGCCCTGTTCGCGCCGACCACCGGCCAGGCGATCGTCGAGCACGGCATCGAGGTCGAGGGCCGCAAGGATCACGCGATGTACCGCGCGTGCTGGCGGGAGATGCTCCACGCGGATCTACGCCCGGTGCTTCCCACGATCGACGTACCGCTCTTGCTCATCGGAGGTGCGCTCGATCCGGTCACCCCCACGCGGCCGCTGTCGACGGCGATCCACGACGCGATCCCCGGCTCTCGCCTCGTCGAGCTGCCCGTCGCCTCGCACTTCTCCAACCTCGATTGCCCGGAGGCCTTCGATGGCGTGCTCCGCTCGTTCCTGCGGAGCGCCCGAGGCCGCGGCGAGGATCTGCCAGCGGCGCCCGAGGCCGCGGCCGTGACGCTCCCCGCTGGCAGCACGGCCGAGCAGCTCCTGCGGCTGCTGGACCTTCGCGGGGTGGAGCTCTTGGCCGCGAACTCGGGCACCGACTTCACGCCGATCATCGACGCGCTCGCGCTGCTCGCGGACTCGCCGTCGTTCGGGCTGCGGGTCGTGGCGGCACCCCACGAGAACACGGCCATCGCCATGGCGCACGGGCACGCGCTGCTCTCGCGCCGCCCGCAGGCGGTGATGGGCCACGTGGGGGTCGGCACCGCGAACATGGGGCTCGGCATGATGAACGCGCGGCGAGCCCACGTGCCCATGCTCGTGCTCTCCGGACGCACGCCCTGGTACGAGGAGGGCGTGGCGGGGGTGCGCAGCAACTTCGTGCAGTGGGGCCAGGACACGTTCGATCAGGGCGGATACTTCCGCGAATTCAGCAAGTGGGACTACGAGCTCAAGGGGCCGCACGCGCTCGACACCGTGGTCGATCGGGCGCTCGCGATCGCGGCGAGCGAGCCGGCGGGCCCGGTGTACCTCATGCTGCCCCGCGAGCCGCTCTGCCAGCCCGCGCCAGATCGAGAGGTCGCGATCGTGCCGCGGCAGCGGCCGGTCTGTGGCGGGGTGCCCGACGCGGCGCAGCTCGAGGCTGCGATCGGCTGGATCCGACAAGCCCGCGCGCCGCTCGTCATCACGGCGGATCTCGGCCGGAACGCAGGCGGTCCCGAGGCATTGGTGCGCTTCGCGGTGGCCGCGGGCGCAGGCGTCATCGAGCACGGCAAGCGCAACTTCTTCAACTTTCCCACGCGGCACCCGCATCACCTCGGCTTCGAGCCGATGCCCCACGTGGCGGAGGCCGATCTAGTGATCGCGATCGAGTGCCCCGTGCCGTGGATTCCAGTCCAGGCTCGCCTCCCGCGTGCGCCGAAAGTGATCCAGATCGGCACCGATCCCCTGTACGCCGACCTACCCATGCGCGGATTTCCCTGTGATCTCGGGATCATGGGCGATCCCACGAAGATCCTCCGCGCACTCTCCGACGCGCTCGCGACCAGCCACGAGCCCCGCGAGACGCTCGCCCGCCGCCACGACGACATCTTCACGGCAGCGCGCGAGCGGGCCCTCGCCGATGCATCACGCCCAACGATCACCAAGCGGTTCCTCTCGCACACGCTCGGCCGCGTCATCGACGACGATGTGGTGATCTTCAACGAGTACGATCTCGATCCCACGCTGGTCGACCGTTCGCACGCCGACAGCTGGTTCGAGAACTCGATCGCGAGCGGCCTCGGCTGGGCGCTCGGGGCTGCGCTCGGTGCCAAGCTCGCCGCGCCCGAGCGGACGATGCTCGCAACCGTCGGAGACGGCTCGTATCTGTTCAACACCCCCCTGTCCGCGCACTACGTGGCGACTGCCGAGCGGCTCCCGATCCTCGTCGTGGTGTTCGACGATCACGGCTGGAGCACCATCGAGAAGAGCACCCGCGCCGCGCACCCCCAGGGCCACGCCGTTCGTACCGGACGCTTTGCCCTCTCCGGTTTCTCGGTCTCGCTCGAGCTCGACAAGGTGGCCGAGGCGTGCGGCGGCATCGGAATCCGCGAGGAGCGCCCGGAGGCGCTCGAGGGCACGCTGCGCCGCGCGCTCGAGCTGGTACGAAGCGGAGATCGACACGTCCTCGTCGACGTTCGCTGCGAGCCGGACGGAGCCGATCGATGACGCGCTCACCGAGCTTCGCGATCCTCGGCACCGGTGCCGTGGGCGGCTACTTCGGAGGTCGCCTCCACGCCGCCGGCTTCGACGTGACGTTCCTGGCGCGCGGCGAGACGCTCGCGGCGCTGCGCGAGCGAGGCCTGCGAATCACGAGCATCGCCGGCGATGCACACCTCCACCCGGTGAAGGTCGCCGCAACGGTCGCCGAGCTCGGCACGCCCGACGTGGTGCTCGTCGCGGTCAAGACCTGGCAGCTCGCCCCGCTCCTCCGCGACCTCCCCGCGATCGTCGGCCCCGAAACGGTCGTAGTACCGCTCCTCAACGGCGTAGAAGCACCCGACCGGCTCTCCGCAGTGCTGGACCCCCAGCGCGTAGTAGGCGGCCTCTGCGAGATCGGAGCCGTGATCGAGCAACCCGGCCACATCCGGCACTTCGCGGCAGTACCGGTGATCCGCTTCGGCGAGCTCGACGGCGCCGAGAGCCCGCGGCTCGACGCGCTCGCCGAAGCATTCGGCCGCGCCGGCGTCGAAGCAGTCCACACCCGCGACGTGATCCTCGCGATGTGGCGCAAGTTCCTGCTGATCGCCGGCTACGGCGGCCTCGGTGCGCTGGCGCGCGTGCCCATCGGGCCGCTCCTGCGCACCCCAGAAACACGGGCCCTGCTCGCGACCGCCATGCGCGAGGTCGTCGAGGTCGCCACCGCTCGCGGCGTGAGGCTCGAGGCCACCGACGTGGACAGCACCTTCGCCTATCTCGATCGGCTCCCGGAGGGCGCCACGACCTCGCTCCAGCGCGACATCATGGCCGGCCGGCCATCGGAGCTCGACGCGTGGACCGGCGCGATCGTGCGGCTCGCCGCAGCGGCCAGCATCGAGGTACCGCTCGCTACAGTGGTCCTCGCACTCCTGAGCGCACAGGACCGCCACAGTCGCGGGCGCTGACCCACGCTACTCCCGCTCGAGCCACCGCGGCCGCACCTCGCCCCACCGCAGCTCCCCCTCGAGCTGCGCCGCCACCCGCAGGAGCGTCGCCTCGTCCCCGTACTTCGCGCAGAGCTGCACCCCCACCGGCAGCCCCTCTGCCGTCCGGTGCACCGGCAGCGAGATCGCAGGCTGCCCGGTGATGTTGAGCACCTGCGTGCTCGGATACGCCTCGAGCTGCTTGCGCGCGGCCACCAGCGCCTGTCGCAACAGCGATCGCAGCGGCAGCCGCCGCAGCACCTGCAGGCCCACGCGCTCGAGCGGCGTGGGCAACAGCTCGCCGATGCGGGCGGGCGGGCACCCGGTGGTAGCGGTGAGCAAGAGATCGTACCGCTCGTGGAACCGGGCCAGCTCGTACGTGGTCTCGTGCTGCAGGGTGTGCAGCTGCATCAGCCGCCCGGCGCCGAGCGTGCGGCCGATCTCTCGCATCACCCACGTGGCCAGCTCCACGTCGCCCGGCCGCAGCCGGCGGCCGAGCTGGTGCTCGGCGTGGGTGAGGTCGGCGTAGACGTTGGCTGCCACGGTGCTGAGGTACGCGTCGGCCAGTGCCTCGCGCTCGAGCTGCGGTCGCGCCGGCTCCACGTCGTGGCCGAGCGCGGCGAGCCGCTCCGCCGTGCGCTCCACCGCGGCGCGGCACTCGGGGTGCAGCTCCCCCGCCAGCAACGGCTCGGTGGTGAACGCGATCCGCAGTCGCCCGGGGTCGCGGCCCACCTCCTCCACGAACGGTCGCTCGGGCGCCGGCGCATACCAGGCCGAGCCCACCTCGGGCCCCGCGGTCACGTCGAGCAGCAGCGCGCTGTCGCGAACGCTACGAGTCACCACGTGCTGCACCACGTACCCCGACCAGCGCCCGGTCGGGTGCGGTCCGCACGGCGTGCGCCCGCGCGAGGGCTTGAGCCCCACCAGGCCGCACGCCGATGCCGGGATCCGGATCGATCCGCCACCGTCGCCCGCATGGGCGGCGGGCACCATGCGAGCCGCCACCGCCGCGCCCGAGCCCCCGCTGCTGCCTCCCGGCGTGCGATCGGCGTCGTAGGGGTTGCGCGTAGGCCCATGCAGCTCGGGCTCGGTCACGCCCATGAGGCCGAGCTCGGGCGTGTTGGTCTTGCCCACGATCACCAGGCCCGCGGCGCGATGGCGCCGCACGATCTCGGCGTCGGCGGTGGGCACGTGGTTGGCGAAGAAGCGGCTGCCCGCGGTGGTGGGCACCCCGCCGTAGTGGGCCCCGAGGTCCTTGAGCAGGAACGGCACGCCGTGCAGCGGGCCGTCGGGCAAGCCCTTCACCACCGCGGCGCGGGCCTCCTCGCCCATGCGTCGAATCACGGCGTTGACCCGCGGATTGTGGGTCTCGATCTGCGCGAGAGCCCGTTCGACCAGCTCGGCGGGCGTCACCTCGCGCTTGCGCACGAGCGCGGCGAGTGAGGTCGCGTCGTGCTCGATGTACTCGTCGGCGCGCATCGTGGGGGCTGTCCTGCGCCTTCTAGCACGAGCCCCGGGCGGGCGGCAGGCGCCGGGGGCGAGGGCTCTCGCGCTCCCGAACGGCGTCCGCCTTGCCAGGGTGGCCTGCCCGAGCCAAAGTCCGCCGCATATGGCCGCCCGGTCCCAGGTCCGCAACGTCGCGATCATCGCGCACGTCGATCACGGCAAGACCACGATCGTGGACTCGCTCTTGTCCATCGCGGGGGCATTCGCCCGCGGCGAGGGCGACGTGGCCCAGGCCATGGACTCGGGTGACCTCGAGCGCGAGCGTGGCATCACCATCACCAGCAAGCCGACCGCGCTCGTCCATGGCGACGTGCACATCAACCTCGTCGACACCCCGGGGCACGCCGACTTCGGCGGCGAGGTCGAGCGGGTGCTCAACATGGTCGACGCGGTGCTGCTCATCGTCGACGCGGTCGAGGGGCCCATGCCCCAGACCCGCTTCGTGACCGAGAAGGCGATCCGGCGCGGGCTCAAGGTGCTGCTCGTGGTCAACAAGGTCGACCGCGCGGCCGCCGAGCCCCACAAGGCCGTCGACGCCACCTTCGATCTGTTGGCCGCGCTCGATGCCTCCGAGGAGCAGCTCGACTTCCCCGTGATCTACACCAGCGCCGTCGAGCGCTACGCGCTGCACGACCCCGCGGGCGAGAAGCTCTCGATGACGGCGGTGCTCGACATGGTCGTGGCGCACGCGCCTGCGCCCGAGGTCGACGTGGATCGGCCGCTGGCCATGTGGATCTCCACGCTCCTGCACGACCCCTACCTCGGCTACCTCGCCATCGGGCGGATCCGTGACGGTCGCGTCGAGCTCGGCCGCCGCTACGCGCTCATGCGGCCCGCGCCGGTGGGCAGCGACCCCGACGTCGAGGCCAAGTGCGAGGAAGTGTTCCGCGTGAGCAAGATCCTCGGCTTCCAGGGCCTGCACCGCTTCGAGCTGCAGAGCGCCCAGGCCGGCGACATCGTGGCGGTGGCCGGCATGAGCTCGCTGTCGGTCGGCGACACGCTCACCGCCGAGGCGCCCGACGACCGCACCGTGTTCCCGGCGCTCACGGTGGATCCGCCCACCATGAGCATGCGGTTCCGGGTCAACGACGGCCCGTTCGCCGGTCTCGAGGGCCAGTGGGTCACCTCGCGCAAGATCCGCGAGCGGCTCATGCGGGAGATCAAGTCCAACGTGGCGCTGCAGGTGGAGGACACCGAGTCGCCCGACGAGTTCGAGGTGCGTGGCCGCGGCGAGCTGCACCTGTCGGTGCTCATCGAGACCATGCGCCGCGAGGGCTACGAGCTGTGCGTGTCGCGACCGCGGGTGATCTTCCGCGAGAGCGCCACCGGCAAGACCGAGCCCTACGAGCGCGTGGTGGCGCAGTGCGACACCGAGTACTCCGGCGCCATCATCGAGCGGCTGGGCAAGCACGGCGAGATGCTGGCGATGGAGGAGGACGGCCCCGGCCGCGCCCGCATGGAATTTCGCGTGCCGACGCGGGCGCTCATCGGCTACCGCTCCGAGTTCCTCACGCAGACGCGCGGGACCGGGGTGCTCTCGTCGATCTTCGACGGCTACGGGCGCTACCTCGGCCCCATGAAGCAGCGCGGCCACGGGGTGATCATCGTGCTCGAGATGGGCGAGACCATCACCTACTCGCTGCACCGGCTGCAGGAGCGCGGCACGTTGTTCGTGCCGCCGCAGATGCGGGTGTACGCCGGGATGATCATCGGCGCGCACAGCCGTGACAACGACCTCATCGTCAACCCCTGCATCACCAAGAAGCTCACCAACGTCCGCTCCGCCGGCGCCGACGAGAAGCTGTTCCTCACCCCGCCGAAGATCCTGAGCCTCGAGCAGGCGCTCGCGTTCATCGAGGACGACGAGCTGGTGGAGGTCACGCCCAAGAACCTGCGGCTGCGAAAGCGTGTGCTCGACCACAACCTGCGCCGACGCGACGAGAAGAAGGCGGCGGAAGTCGCACCGGCACTCTAGGAGCTGCGCGGTCCTGCACCGCGCGTTCCCGAGCTTCGTCCGAGCTTCGTTCGATCCGCGAGCGTCGAGCGCCGAGCGCCGAGCGCCCGAGCGCTTGGGAGCGGCCCCCGATGTCGTGTACGCTCGCGCTTTCGATTGCCATGGCTTACGGACACTTGGTCTCGATCCGTCCCTGGCGCGCGGCCACTGGGCTGAGGCTCGTGGGGGGCGTGCTCCTCCTGGCGAGCGGCTGCTTCGATCCCTCCGCCCCCCTCGAGCCGAGCTCCGAGTCGACGGCCAGCGGCAGCGCCACCACGGGCCCCGACGAAACGGGCCCGAGCGGCACCGATGTGGACCCGACGGCGGTCACTGGCCTCGACTCCACGGGCCCGCGGCCAGAGACCGGCACCGAGAGCAGCAGCAGCAGCGACACCGGCCCTTCGGCAATGTGCGGCGACGGAACGTTCGTCGTGGGCGAGATCTGCTGGGGCCAGGTGGCCACGATCGAGGGCGGTGGCTCGGCGGCCACGATGCACGGAGCCGACTTCGACGGCGATGGCGATCTCGACGTGGTGATCTCGAGCAACGTCACGGCCGAGCTGTTCCGGGGCGACGGCGCAGGCGGGTTCGCCGTGCAGGCCTCGTTCATGACGGTCGGGGGCGGGGTCGGCAGCGGTGACCTGGCGATCGCGCGGCTCGACGGCAACGACACCATCGATCTCATCGCGAGCAACGGTGCCGTGAGCATCGCCGGCGTGCTCGGCGACGGCCTCGGCGGGTTCGGGGCGCCGATCGTCTCGATGTATCCCGGGGTCAACGCGTTCGGCCTCTTGCCGGGCGACTACACCGGTGACGACGTCATCGACGTGCTCGTCGCGCGGAGCGCGGGCTACGACGTGCACTTCGCGACGGGCGACGGCGACGGCACGTTCACCTTCACCACGCAATTCGACGTCGAGGAGGCCGGGCCGATGGTCGCGGGCGACTTCGACGGCGATGGCAACCTCGACGCGGCGATCGGCCAGCGCAACATGCAGTCGCTCGCGTGGCTGCGCGGCAGCGGCAGCGACGCGATGACCCCGGAGTACGTCCCCATGGGCATCGTGTTCGGGTACAGCGATGAGGCGGCCGGAGCCGATCTCGACGGCGACGGCACGAGCGACGCGGTGTTCCCGATCGGCGAGGCCGATCAGGTCGCGGTAGTGCTCGGTGCGCCCGGCATCGGCCCCACCGCACCGGTGCTGCTCGACACCACCGGTGAGCCCGCGGCGGTCGCGATCGCCGACCTCGACCAGGACGGTACGCTCGACGTGGTGAGCTGCGGCTCGGGTCTGTTCGCCGCGCTGAGCGTGTGGCGGGGCGACGGCGCGGGCGGCTTCGGTGCCGTGGAGGAGCTCTCCATCACTCCCTGCAACCACCTCGTCGTCGGCGATCTCGACGGTGACGGTGTCGACGACGTCGCCTATCACGACGGCGGGCCCGGCGGCCTGCGCGTCCTCTTGTCCCAACCTTGAGGTGAGCATGAAGACTTCCGTCATCCTTCGTCATCGGCTCGGCATCCTGGCGTGCACGGCCGCGTGGAGCTGCTTCGATCCCATCGCTCCGGTCGACGACACCGGGAGCAGCACCGCGGATCCGACCGAAGGCGGTGACTCGAGCACCCTGCCCATCCTCGACAGCGGCTCGCTGCCGCCGCCGGACACGACGGTCGATCCCGCGACCAGCACCGGCCCCGTCGATCCCGACACGACGATGGGCACCGGCACGACCGTGGGCCCCGAGCCCGCCTGCGGCGATGGCTCGGCCGATCCCGGCGAGCTGTGCCTGCCCGACGCGCCCGCCACGTTCGCCGCGGGCGCGGGGGCGCGCTACCTCGCCGCGGGCCCGCTCGGCCCCAACGTGGGGGTCGTGACCGCGAACCCCGAGAGCTTCACGATCTCGATCCTCGTCGGTGACGGCGTCGGCGGGTTCGCGGCCCCGGTGTCCAAGAGCGTGGGCAACCCCGACGACGGCGGCCCGGTCTCGGTGGCGCTCGGCGACCTCGAGCCCGACGGTGATGTCGACATCGTCTCGCGGGCGCAGCCCGAGACGCGCTGGTTCCTCAACAACGGTGTCGGCCAGTTCCCCGGCAACGGCAGCGCGGTGAGCGGCTTCACGCTCTTCACCTCACCGTCGCTCGTGGTCGACAACTTCGACGGCAACGCGGCGCTCGATGTCGCGTGGTCCGACGGCTACAACATCTGCTTCTTGCTCGGCAACGTCGGCTTCGATGGCGTGTACTCGATGGGCCAGGGCGGTGATTGCAACGAGTCGATCCAGGTGTTCGAGGACGGCTTCGTGTCCGCCACCGAGTACGGCTTCGACGGCGACGGCTTCCGCGACCTCGTGGTGGCCGCCTCGTGGGGCCCCATGCTCACCGCAGTGCGCGGCAACGGCAACGGCACGTTCATGACCATGGGCGCGTCCGCCAACGGCATCGACGTCTGCGCGCCCGCGAATTGCCAGCTCAACACCATCGGCGCGGCCGATCTCGACGGCGACGGTGAGATCGACCTGATCGCGGCCCATGATCAGGGCGTGAGCGTCGCGCCCGGCAACGCCGACGGTACCTTCGGCATGCCCTACGCCGTCCCGGCCGACGACGCGCAGGAGGTCGTCGCCGTCGACCTCGACGCCGACGGAGCGCTCGATCTCGTCGTCGCGGCCCGCCTCGAGCACGCGCTGCTCGTGTTCCTGGGCAACGGCGACGGCACGTTTGCCGCGCCGCTGTCGTTCTCGGTGGACGCGGAGGTCTACGACGTGGCGGTCGACGACCTCGACGACGACGGCGCACCGGACCTCATGACCACGTACGGGGACGCCGGCAGCGGGACGGTGGCGGTGTTCCTCTCGGATCCATAGTGGGCGTATGCTGGAGACTGCGGAGGTGCGCACGTGCGGGTGAGCTCGATCATCGTTGCCTCGTTGATCGTCGCGTGTGGCGGAGGGACCGAGCCTCCCGCGAAGGCCCAGCCGGCTGGCGATGCACCGGCCGCGGTCGATGCGTCGGTGAAGGGCGGCGAGGTGGAGCCGGCTCCACCCGTGGTCGCGAAGCCGGCTCCACCCGTGGTCGCGGAGCCGGATCCGCCCGTGGTCGCGGAGCCGGATCCGGCAGAGCTGCCCGATCTCACCTGGTGGTGTGCGTGCTACTCCGAGAGCGCCGCTGCGGGGCCCCAGCCGATCATGGGTTGCTGGTCCCACAAGGCCGAGTGCCTCGAGCTCGAGCGCCTCGGGCGAACGGGGAGCGCGACGGTCGTCGCCGACAGCCTCGTCACGCGCTGCCAGCGGACCTACGGCGATCCTCCCGGCAACGCGGGCTTCGCCTCCGACTGGCAGCAGCCCGGCGGTCCGCTGACCCGTCAGAACCGCAAGGGGTGCCTCATCCCGGCGGACACCCCGATCGAGGTCGAGCGGCGGCCCAAGGCCGCCACCCCGCCGTCGCCCGACCCCCAGCCCGAGAAGCTCGAGGCGCTGGTGGCCAAGTATCGGACCAGGCGGATGGGCGCGGGGGATGACTTCGAGCTGCGACAGGCTCGACGGTGGCACAAGGTCGACTACCGCGAGCGGATCATCGAGGCGGCCGAGGGCGACGAGGCCGCGCTCGCAGTGATCATGGGGCTCGAGCTCGACGGAGCGGGAGCCGACATCCATTCCGGGAACCTCGAGACGCTGCTGCTCGGGCTCGGCGACGAGGCATTCGCGAAGGTCCTCGCCACCCAGCCGAAGAAGACGATCATCTTGGTGCTCGAGACGCTCGACTGGGCGATCCAGACGATCGAGCCGAGCGATCCCAGCCACTACCGCAAGACCCACCGCAAGACCTACGCGCTCGAGCCACGTCGGCCCCGCGTCGACCGCAGCAAGGAAGCACGGCCGTGGTGGTGCACCTGCACCAAGCGCGACGGCGCCGCGGTCACGTCGTGTCGCGAGCGCGTCGAGGCCTGCGCCGCGGTCGAGCAAGCAGCGATCGCGGTGGCGCGGACGGACCTCGAGAAGGCGTGTCGCACCATCGTCGAGGTGCACCCCGGCGACTCGCTCGGCGGCCGCGAGGCGTGGAGTGCCGCGGCGGATGGCGGATGGGAGCGCGCGGGCGAGTGCGTCCTGGCCGGAGCGGCCGACACGCCATCAAGGGTGCGCACGGGTGCCCCCGAGCCGCGCCTGCTCACCGCGCTCGCCGAGCTGTACGCCGCGGGCAGCGACACCGACCCGCTGCCCAAGCAGGCGAAATCCTGGTATCGCGTCGACTATCGCGCGCTGGTGGCCAAGGCGGCCGAGGGCGACGAAGCGGCCGCGGGCAAGCTCGTGGGGCTGCGGATCGAGGGCGGAGCGATCGCCATCCATGCCTCGACCGTCGACTCGCTGATGCGCGGCTACGGCGACGAGCGCTTCGCGGCGCTGCTCGCCGGGCTCCCGCGCTCGAAGCGCGAGACCGCGCTGTGGACCCTCGACGTGCTCGACGGTCGCGTGGACCTACCCTCGCACTACCGCCACGAGTACCCGCGCACGTTCGCGGCAGGGGATCACGTGCATCACCGCGACGAGTGAGCAAGACAGGATCGCGCCCGGGTCACCCCGGCTTCTTGATCCGTGCCTGCCGCTTGGCCATCGAGATCGTGAGCCGCTGGTACGCGCTCGGCAGCAGCCGCTGCAGCGCGTCGATCACCCGCGCGTCGGGCCCCACCAGCACGCGCCGGGCGTTGCGGCGCACCGCCCCGAGGATGACCTTGGCGGCGGTCTCGGCCTCAGTGATGAACATCCGCTCGAACCGGGCCCTGCTCGCGTCGACGTCGCCTACCAGATCCGCCACGCTCTGGTCGAAGCGAGCGGCCTTCGCGATGTTGGTCTTGATCCCGCCGGGGTGCACGCTGGTGGCGCTGACCGGCGCGCCGGAGATCTCGAGCTCCTGGCGCAGCGCCTCGGTGAAGCCGCGCACCGCGAACTTGGTCGCGTTGTAGGTGCCGTTGCCGGCCACGGCGATGATCCCGAAGATGCTCGAGATGTTGATCACGTGGCCCTCGCCCGCGGCGCGCAGGTGGGGCAGGAACGCCTTGGTGCCGTACACCACGCCCCAGAAGTTGATGCTCATGATCCACTCGAAGTCCTCGTAGCTCACGCCTTCGAGGGTGCTCCCGAGCGCGACGCCGGCGTTGTTGAAGATGAGGTTCACGCGCTCGTGGTCGTGCACGACTCGATCGGCCCACGCGTACACGGCGTTGCGATCGGCGACGTCGACCCGCGACTCGCTGACCCGTCGGGCCCCGAGCTCGCGGCAGCGGGCGGCCGTCTGGGCGAGGCCGACCTCGTCGACATCCGACAATGCGACCTCGGCCCCGGCGGTGACGAGCTGGTAGGCGAGCTGGCGGCCGATGCCCGAGCCGGCTCCGGTGATCGCGGCGACTTTCTCGTGGAAGGACTTCATGGCCGGGCGCCATGATACGCCGACTCATTCGCTGCTGCGAAACCGCAGCGGCAACAGCTGCAGCCCGAAGCCGGCCGCCACCATTCGCATGCGGCGGTGGGTGGTGAGGCGTGCGACCCAGTCGAAGCGGCCCACGTCGCCGAGGGGAACGACGTCGCCGTCGGCCGTGCGCACGTTGAAGAGCATGCGTACGCCGTCGTAGTACGGCGACTCGAGCGGCTCCCGGCGGATGGGCAGCCCCGTGGGCTCGAGCCGCGCGGTGATGCGATTGGCAAGCGCGTGGCGGCCTTCGGCCACGCGCAGCACGAGCTCGCGAGCGGGGATGTGATACCCGAGCGCCGCGGCGCGATCGCACAGCCACACGAACGCTTCGATCGCGTGGGCGAACGCCTCGACCTCGAAGCCGTCCTCGGCGAGCCCGGGGCCCGCCTCGACCGTTGCGAGCAGCCGGAAGTGCCGCGAGAAGCCCTTGCCCGGCGGAAACGGCTGGCAGCGCAGCGTCTGGTGGATCGTGCAGAGGCGCTGGGTCACCGAAGGGTCGGCCCGCAGGCGTCGGGCGCACTCGAGCGCGAGCGCGTTGGTGGGGTCGCCGACGACCTCGGTGCCGCGGTTGGCCATGAGCGTGCGATCCTGGCTCGTGGGGCCGAGCACCGAGCAATTGCCGAGCGGGGCCACGGGCGAGAGCACCAGCGCCTCGTAGCCCTCGGCAGCCGCGAGCGCCAGGCCGTCGAGCGCGTGCATGGTGCGGCCGTCGAGCATCGACGGGGCGACATAGGCGTCGCGCTCCCACTGGGCGAGTAGATCGGCGGGCCGCCGGCGGGCCGCCTGCCGGCGGGCCAGCGCGAGCAGGGTAGGGGTGGTCTCGCTGGGCGAGGCGTCGCCGAGGTCGTGGCCGAGCGCATGGTGGTCGCGAGGCATCGACCGAGCGTGCCACGGCGCGGACGGGGCCGCTGCGGGCCAGTTCGCGGCTCGGCGGGCTCGCAGCACGAAAACGGCCTCCCGAGCGCCCGTGCGCAGGAAACTCGGGCCGCGCTCGCGCATGGATCCAGCACGACCAGGGCAGGCATCGGTGCGGGCCTCGGGCTCCTCGTGCTCGCCGGGGGGGGTGGGTGCGTCGAGCGGGTGATCTACGATCTCGGCCGCTGCGGCGACGGTGCGCTCGATTCCGGCGAGATCTGCCTCGGCCAGGGCGAGCGCTCCGAGCTGGCCATCGAAGGGCTCGAGGGGCTGCTCCTGCGCGTGGCCGATTTCGATGGCGATGCCCACCTCGACCTCATGGTGCTGGGCACCGACCCCGGCGGCGCGGTGACGGCCCGGCTGTGGCGCGGCCGCGGCGATGGGACCTTCCAGGCGGCCCTCGATCCCGGTGCCCGGGGCTGCAGCGCCTACGCGGTGGCGGGCGATGCCGACGGCGACGCGGCCAGCGACCTGCTGGTGGCCGACTGTGGCCCCTCGATGTCGCTGTTCCTCGGCGGTTCCACCGGCGTGCTCGCACCACCGGTTACGGTGGCCACCGGCGTCGAGACGCTGAGCTCCGCCTTGCTCGACCTCGACGAGGACGACCGACGCGAGGTGGTCGTGCTGGGCACCGACCTCGCCGGTGCTCACCAGCTGGCCGTGGTCGAGCGCGGGCCCGCGGGTGTGTTCGAGCTGCCCGTGTCCAGCCCGCTGCCACCGCCGAGCGGCGGCTTCGAGCCAGCCGCGCTGGGGATCCTCGATCTCGATCGCGACGATCGCTTCGACGCGCTGCTCGTCCACGCAGGACGGCCCGGCGGGCTGGCGCTCGCGCGCGGCGAGTCGGGGCTGCGCTTCGGTGCGCCCGAGCCGGTAGGCCCTGCGAGCCTCGTGCCCAACACCACGCTCGTGCGCGACCTCGACGACGACGGCACGACCGACGTGCTGGCGGTGAGCTTCGCCGAGGAGTCGCTGGTGTTCCTGCACGCCGAGGACGGCCAGCTCGTCGAGACCACCCGCACCGTGGTGCCCGCGCTGGAGACCGGGCCGGCCGGCGCGGGGGACATCGACGCCGATGGCCGCCTCGACCTCTTGCTGTTCGAGCCGGGCACCCGCGCGCTACAGGCATGGTTCGGCCGTGGTGACGGCAGCTTCGAGGACCCACTGCCGGTCGAGCTCGACACGAGCATCGATCGGATCGCGCTGTGCGACCTCGACGAGGACGGCGCGCTCGACATCGTGGTGGGGGCGTTCGAAGCGGGGCGCTTGCAGATCCTGCTGTCGGATCCGTAGCCACGTGCAGGGCGCGGGCCTGCACCGCACCCGCCGCGGACGCGGTGTATGCTCGTGCGATGCTCGACAGCCCTTCGCCGGCGGATCCGCTGGTGCAGCAGCCGGGCTCGAGCCTGCCCGCCGACGAATCGGCGACGGCCGGGGCCCCGGAGGGTGAAGATGCCGACGCCTCGTTCAGCGCGAGCATGATCGGGCGCTTCGTCGTGATCGGCGAGCTCGGCCGCGGTGCGATGGGGCAGGTGCTGCGGGCCTACGATCCCAAGCTCCTCCGCGAGGTCGCGATCAAGCTCGTGCGGGTCCGCGGCCACATGGCGTCGGCGCGGATGCTGCGCGAGGCCCAGGCGCTCGCGCAGCTCAATCATCCGAACGTGGTGGCGATCTACGACGTCGGCGAGCAGCAAGACACGGTCTTCATCGCGATGGAGTACGTCCGTGGCCGCACGCTGCGGCAGTGGCTCGAGGACGAGCGGCCGGACTGGCGCAAGGCAGTGGAGCTCGTGCAGGCCGCGGGGCGGGGGCTGGCAGCGGCCCACCGCGCTGGGCTCGTCCACCGCGACGTGAAGCCCGACAACATCTTGGTCGCGGACGACGGGCGCGTGCGGGTGGTCGACTTCGGGCTCGCGCGTCCCGACCGCATGACGGGGGAGTCCTTCGAGGAAGGCGACGCCGCCACGAGCTGGTCCGATCCTTCGAGCTCGCTGACCCGCACTGGCACCGTGATGGGAACGCTCGCCTACATGGCCCCGGAGCAGCACCTGGGGGCCATCGCCGATGCCCGCAGCGACCAGTACTCGCTGTGCGTGACGCTGTTCGAGCTGCTCTACGGGCGCCGGCCGTTCGACGGTGCGGTCGAGGAGCTCGGCATCGCCAAGCTCAGCCGCGCGGTCGAGGTGCCCGCGGTGCCACGCGTGCCACGCGTGATCGTACAGGCGATCCTGCGCGGGCTCTCGCCTTCCGCGGATGATCGTTGGCCCTCGATCGACGCGCTCTTGGCCGAGCTCGCCCGCGATCCGCCACGCGCACGCCGACGGGCCGTGCTCGTGATCGGAGGCCTCGTGATCGTGGCCGCCGGCTTCGGCGTCCACCGGCTCGATCGCGCCCGCACCGCGGCAGCGTGCGCGGCCGATGGCGAGGTGATCGCGAGCGTGTGGAACGATGATGCGCGCACCGCTGTGCGCGAGGGCCTGGTCGCGACCGGCTCGGCCGCGGCCGAGCGCACCGCCGAGCAGCTGATGCCGTGGCTCGATCGATATGCCCAGGACTGGCAAGAGGGGCGTACCGAGGCGTGCCTCGATGCCGAGCTGCGGGGGACCTCGAGCGTGGACGCGCTCGAGCGTGCGCAGTGGTGTTTCGAGGATCGCCTCACGGAGCTGCAAGGCTTCGTGGCCGAGCTGGAGGTCGCCGATCCCGAGACGGTCCATCTCGCGACGCCAGCGGCCGCACGCCTGTCGTCGATCGAGCCCTGTCGCGACCGCGAGCTGCTCGGCCGATTGCCCGCGCCGCCGGCCGAGGGACACGACGAGGTGCGGGCCATCCGAGCCACGCTCTCCCGCGCACAGGCGCTGCTGCATGCGGGTCGGTTCTCGCAGGCGCTGGAGCTCGACAACGAGGCGCTGCTGCAAGCCGAAGCCCGGGCCTGGCCACCGCTCATCGCCGCAGCACGGCTCGGCGTGGCGCATGCGCTGGCCCGCAAGAGCGAGCTCGAGGGGGCCCAGGCGGCCGCGGAGGCGGCGTTCATCGAGGCCGCCTCCAGTGGCTCATGGGACGTGGCGACCGATGCCGCCACGTTGCTCGTCAAGGTCGTAGGGCGCCAGATGGCGCGCTACCCCGACGGCCTGCGGTGGTCTCGGCTTCGGGCCCTCGCCGTCGCCAACCTCGGAGGGGAGGACGAGCTGCGCGAGGCCGAGTATCTCTACGAGCTCGCGATGGTCCTCACCCAGACGGGCGACTATCCGGGGGCGATCGCTGCCGACGAGACTGCGCTGGAGATCGCAGAGCGGCGGCTCGGCCCCGAGCATCCGACGGTGGCCGAGATCCTCTTCGGGCTCGCGCACGCCCGTCAATCGAGCGGCGACTATCCCGGAGCGGAGCGCCTGGGCTCGCGCTCGCTCGCGATTCGCGAGGCTGCGTTCGGCCCCGAGCACCCGGCGGTGGCCCAGAGCCTGCTCATGCTCTCCAGCCTGGAGCAGGCGGCCGGTGATCTCGAGGCTGCGCAGGCGATGATCGAGCGCGCGCTGGCGATCTACGTGAAGACCCATGGACCCGAGAACCCACACGCCGCCCTGTGCCTGCTCCGGCTGGGCAACGTGGTGGCCACCACCGGTGACCTCGCCCTGGGGCGTAGGCACATGGAGCGTGCGCTCGAGCTGCTCGAGCGCACGCTCGGACCGAGCCACATCGACGTTGCGCGGGCACTGGACGGCCTTGCTGCGCTCGAAGAAATGACCAACCTGCCGCGGGCACGAGCGCTCAACGACCGGGCGCTCGCCATCGCCGAGCAGACGTTCGGGCCCGATCACATCGGCGTCGTGCAGTTCATCGACAGCGCCGCGAACATGAGTGCCTCGGAGGGCAAGCTCGAGGCTGCGGCCGCGCTCCGAGAGCGTGGTCTCGCCATCAGGGAACGCGCCCTGGGCCGGGAGAACCTCCTCAACGCCCCGTTGCTCGACAATCTCGGGATCGACTACACCGACCTCGGCCGCTACGCGGACGCCCGGGCGGTGTTCGAGCGCAGCCGGGTGATCATGGCGCGAACGCTCGCGCCCGGCGACGTGTCCTTCTTCATCTCCGAGATGGGGCTCGGCCGGCTCGATCTACTCGAGCACCAGCCCGAGCTGGCGATCGATCACTTCGAGCGCGCGATCGCGATGATGCCAGCCGGCGTCGCCCCGGCCTACGTGGCGGACGCACGCTTCGCCCTCGCCCAGGCGCTGTGGGCGAAGGGCGAACGAAGCCGGGCACACGCGCTGGCGGTCGAGGTCGCGGAGTCGCTGAAGGACCCGAAGCTCGCGCCGGATCCGCTGCGCGCGGAGGTGGAGGCCTGGCTCGGGGAGCATGCGGCGGGGTGAGCCGCGTCGGCCGAGCGTTGCACGCAACGCGAGCGAGGTAGATGATTCGGGCCAAGCCCCGATGAGGACGATACGCTTCATCCCCCGTGAGAAGACCGCAACGGAGCTCGAAGCGCTCGTTCCTCCGCCGGTTTCGTTCGCGGGCGAGCCGGCCGACCCGGCCGCCACGGCCCGGCACTATCTCGCGCAGGTCCTCGACCTCGATCGCGGAGCCGACGTCAGCTTCTCGATTGCGGCCGAGCCCCCCACCACGACCACGCTCGCCAACGTGCAGGCCTCGGCGCTCACCGACTCGAGCGTCGTTCGCTTCACCCAGACCGTGGCGTCGATCCCGATCTTCGGCTCCCACATCGTGGTGGAGGTGAAGGACGAGCAACTCGTCGCCGTGGATGCCGAGGTGGCCTCGGTCGCCCAGGTCTCGCCCGTGCCCACGCTCGACGCGGCCGCGGCCGCCGCTCGGATCGTGGCCTACACGGGCGCGAGCATAGACGCGCTCGGTAGCATCGAGCCCCCGTCGTTGACGTTCTATCTCGACGAGGGCGATGAAGCGCGCTGGCACCTCGCCTGGAGCTTCATCGACGTACCCGTCGCCCCCGCCGGCTTTCGCGACCCGCACCCGCACAAGGGCCACCGCGGCTCGCCACGACGGCGCCACGCGTTGCTCGGCTACCTCGTCGACGCCCACGATGGCGAGGTGCTCTTCCACTACAGCCGCACGCCGGGCGCTCGCCCGAAGCGGTCGGGTCCGCCACCGATACCCGTCAAGTGCCGTGGTCGCGACGTGCAGGCGACGGAGCAGGAGCTCTTCGGCGTGGCAGCGCCGGGCGGGTTCGAGCTCTACGATCCGCTGCAAGGCACGCGCACGTTCGATCTGGCGGGCGGCGACACGGCCGTCGACACGACGCTCCCGCCCCACCCCGTGCGCAGCGCCAGCGCCGACTTCGGCTCGGCGAGCCCGGCCGCGATCTCGGCCCACGTCAACGTCGGCCGCGTGCTCGATTTCTTTCGCTCGGTGCTCAAGCGCGACAGCATCGACGACGAGGGCATGGAGGTCGTCTCGGTGGTCAACTGCGTGGACAGCGAGTCCGAGGATCCTCCGCAGTGGGCCAACGCAACCTGGTGGCGCGGCAAGATGTGGTTCGGGCAAGAGCGCGACGCGAGCGGCACGCTCGCGAGCTATGCCGCGTACCTCGACATCGTCGGGCACGAGCTCATGCATGGTGTCATCGACCACACCGCGGCTCTCGTCTACAAGAACCAATCCGGCGCGCTCAACGAATCATTTGCCGACATCCTCGGGATGATCATCGTCAATTGGTATCGCGTGGGTCCCGATTCCGACGTGCGCAAGTGGACGTGGGAGTTCCTTCCGGGCCTGGGCGGCAACGGCAAGCCCGTGCGCGACCTCGGCAATCCCAAGCGAACCGGCGATCCCGAGCACATGCGGGACTTCCTGCGCACGCGTGACGACGACGGTGGTGTCCACACCAACAGCAACATCCACAACAAGGCCGCGTACAACGTGCTCACCGCCGTCGATGCCAGTGGCGCGCCCGCGATCACGCCCCGCGACGCCGCGATTCTCTATTATATGTGTCTCATGCGCCTGCCGCAGACCGCGACGTTCACCAAGACGCTCGCGGTGCTGCTCGACGTGGCTGCGATGTACTACAGCGGGGAGCCAGCGCTGGCCGAGCGCAAGCTCGCCGCGATCCGCAAGGCCTATGCGAAGGTGGGGATCGAGCAATCGGGTGCTGCGAGCGGCTCACGATGAGCAAGCGGCAGTGTCGCCCATGCACACCCCGTCGTGGCATCTGAGGTCGCGGCGGCACTCTCCGTACTGCATGCAGGGCTCACCCACAGCTGGGCGAATTCGGCACACGTCGTCGTCGTCGCAGGCAAAGTCGGGGAGGCAGCGCATGCGCGTCGAGTCGGGTTCGAGGCACCGCTCGCCCTCACCGGGCAGCGCCCGACAGTGGCCGGTCGACCCGTCGCAATACAAGCCCGGCGGCCCTTCGCAGTAGTCCTGTTGCCAGCCGCCGCAGGGATCACTTGCTCGCATCATCGGCTGGCATTCCGACTGGGAGTCGGAGATCGGAACGCACGCCAGATCGACGTCGCATCGCGAGACCAGGTCGATGTCCAGGCACAGGTCGCCCGGTCCTCCACGCCCGTACGCGACGCAAGACGGGCCCGAGTCGTCGTCCATTAGGCACAGCAATCCCTCGTCGCAGTCGTCGAGCCGATCCCACAGGTCGTCCTGGGGGTGCTCGCACGGCTCGTCCAGAGCCCGGTTGCCGTGGAACAGGTCGCACTGGTCGGCCAACGCCTCGAGCGCGATCAGCTCCTCGGTGTAGGACCGACCGTACCCGTCGCGACAGAGTGCCTCTGCGAGCTCGCGCCCGGCCTCGGCGCAGGCTTCGTCGAGCGCCGCGCCTCGCTCGGCGGCCCGGCTGCGCAGCTCCTCGGCGCGGATCCGGGCCCAGCGATCGCACGGCTCGTCCGCTCCGCTCCCGCAATCGCACCGTTGCTGCTGCTCGCACTGGGCCACGAGCATCGCCAGCAGCGGGTCGGGCTCCATGGTCGAGCGCTCGACGGAACAAGCCCACACGTCGAGCACGAGCACCGATGCGACGCGAGCGAGGCGGGGCACGACCATCGATTATCGGCCTCGATCACGCTCCGCCGCCACTGACAATGCGAGGGTCAGTCGCCTCGGCGAGCGTCGCGACCCGTGGGGTCACCGAACAGCAGGCCCCAGTCGCCATCGTCACGCCGTCGGAGCACCTCGAGCGCCGAGTGCCGCTCCGCTTGGGGGCCATCCTCGTCACCGGGAGACGGGCCCTCCCAGTCGGTATAGAGGACCGCCAGCGCGCCGAGGATGACGACGCGGGTCACCTGGGGACGAAGGCGAACCCCGCGCTGGATGAGGTCATGGACCGCGCTCCGGATCCCGTCGAGCCCAACGACCTCTCCCGAACGAGTGACGAAGCGGGCGTTGGGCTCGTAGAGCGCCATCACGCCCTCGAGGTTGCCGCGCTCGAGGTGGTGGGCAAAGCGCGCCGGCCAGTCTGCGGGTGACGTGTCCATGTCGCCAGGCTGCTCCCACGGGCGGCGGTGGCAAGCCTCGCCGAGCACCGATCTCGTGCAAATCTGCCGTCGAGCGCCCGTGTTTCACCCAACCGGAGTGACCCTGGCGCCCGTACGCGCTAGGATCGTGGCCATGACGGCCAGCGCCCGCGTGCTCGTCTCCGAGAGCGACTTCCTTGCGCTCCCCGAGACCATACGTCCGGCCGAGCTCGTCGATGGTGAGGTGGTGATGCCCCCGAGCCCGAGTTTCTGGCATCAAGAGCTGCTCGGGCGCGTGGTGGCGGCGCTGCGCTCATGGTCGGCGACAGCACCGATCCCCGTCACCGTGGCCCAGGCCCCGCTCGACGTCCGATTCGCCGCCGGTCGCATCCTGCAGCCTGACGCGATGGTGTTCCTCACCAGGCTCGACCGTCAGGCCACGTCTCCGCTCGAGCGGATCCCCGATGTGTGCATCGAGGTCCTGTCGAGCAATCGGACCTACGATCGCATCACCAAGCGGTTTCTCTACGCCGAGGCCGGTGTGCAGGAGTACTGGATCGTCGATCCGAGCGGCTTCGTCGAACGGCGCTGGGGCCAGGCGCTCGCACGCAGCGAGGAGCTGACGGATTGGGTACGCAGCCCGCTCCTGCCTGGGTTCGAGCTGGAGCTGGCCCGCGTGTTCGAGTAGCGGCCGCGCGCCCAACCACCTTCACCTTCGCCAGTCGCGGCGGCTCGCGAGCCGGCCGCCGCTCGCGATGAGCACGTTGCCGACGACGCCGACCGTCGGGCACCATGGGCGAGCCTACGTGCGGACGACATCGAAGCACGCCACGAGAGCGAGAGCGACATGACCAAGAGCGTGAGCGAGTCCGAGAACCCCGCGATCCCCTCCCCGCAGCCCAAGACCACCCGCCCGCGGACGAACCGGGACTGGTGGCCGGAGCAGCTCGATCTGCAGGTGCTCCACCAGCACTCGCGGCGAGCGAGCCCGATCTGCGACGCCTCCGAGTATGCGCAGCAATTCGCCGCGCTCGACGTCGACGCGCTCGAGGCGGACGTCCGCAAGGTGATGACCACCTCGCAGGCGTGGTGGCCGGCCGACTACGGGCACTATGGCCCGCTCTTCATCCGCATGAGCTGGCACGCCGCCGGGACCTACCGCATCGAGGACGGCCGGGGCGGCGCCGGTGATGGAGCGCAGCGCTTCGCGCCGCTCGATAGCTGGCCGGACAATGCCAACCTCGACAAGGCCCGGCGCCTGCTGTGGCCGATCAAGCAGAAGTACGGCCAGAAGCTCTCGTGGGCCGATCTGCTCGTCTTCGCCGGCAACGTCGCGCTCGAGTCGATGGGCTTTACGACCTTTGGCTTCGGCTTCGGGCGCCCCGACGTATGGGAGCCCGTGGAGATCTTCTGGGGCCCAGAGGACACCTGGCTCGGCGACGAGCGCTATAGCGGCGACCGCGAGCTCGCTGGCCCGCTCGGTGCCGTGCAGATGGGCCTCATCTACGTCAACCCCGAGGGGCCCAACGGCACGCCCGATCCGCTCGCGGCGGCACGTGACATCCGCGAGACCTTCCGCCGCATGGCCATGGACGACGAGGAGACCGTGGCGCTCATCGCCGGCGGCCACACGTTCGGCAAGACCCACGGCGCCGGCGATCCCAAGCACGTCGGCAAGGAGCCCGAGGGCTGCCCCATCCACTACCAGGGCCTCGGCTGGAAGAGCTCCCACGGCACCGGCGTGGGCAAGGACGCGATCACGAGCGGTCTCGAGGGCGCGTGGACGCCCACGCCGATCACCTGGGACAACAGCTTCTTCGAGACGCTGTTCGGCCACGAGTGGGAGCTCACCACGAGCCCGGCCGGCGCCAAGCAGTGGCGGCCGAAGGACGGCGCCGGGGCGAACACCGTCCCCGATGCGCACGATCCATCCAAGCGCCACGCCCCGATGATGCTGACCACCGACCTCGCGCTGCGCTTCGATCCCGCGTACGAGAAGATCTCGCGCCGCTTCCTGGCCAACCCTCACGAGCTCGCCGATGCCTTCGCCAAGGCCTGGTACAAGCTCCTTCACCGCGACATGGGGCCGCTCTCGCGCTACCTCGGCCCCCGCGTGGCGCCGCCGCAGCTCTGGCAGGATCCGGTCCCGGCGGTCGATCACCCGCTCATCGACTCGAACGACATCGCCGCGCTCGCGCAGCAGATCCTCGCCTCCGGCCTGTCCGTCTCGCAGCTCGTCTCCGTGGCATGGCGGTCCGCAGCCTCCTTCCGCGGCACCGACAAGCGCGGCGGGGCCAATGGCGCACGCATCCGCCTCGCCCCCCAGAAGGACTGGGAGGTCAACGAGCCCGCCGAGCTCGGCAAGGTGCTCGGTGCCCTCGAGAAGATCCAGCAGGCCTTCAACGCCGCGCAGTCGGGCGGCAAGCAGGTCTCGCTCGCGGATCTCATCGTCCTCGCGGGCTGCACCGCGGTGGAGAAGGCGGCGAAGGACGGTGGTCACGAGCTCACCGTCCCCTTCACGCCGGGCCGCACCGACGCGTCGCAAGACCAGACCGACCCGGAATCGTTCGCGGTGCTCGAGCCCAAGGCCGACGGCTTTCGCAGCTACCTCCGCGCGGGCCAGCCGCTCTCGCCGGAGACCCTGCTGCTCGAGCGGGCCAACCTGCTCACGCTGACCGCCCCGGAGCTGACGGTGCTGATCGCCGGCATGCGCGTGCTGGGCACCAACGTCGGGAACGCCCCGCATGGCGTCTTCACCACGCGGCCGGGCACGTTGACCAACGACTTCGTGGTCAACCTCCTCGACGGCGGCACCGAGTGGCAGCCGGCCGGCTCGGGCGACGGCGTCTACGAGGGACGCGACCGCGCCGGCAGCCAGGTGAAGTGGACCGCCACCGCCGTGGACCTCGTCTTCGGCTCGCACTCGCAGCTGCGGGCGATCGCCGAGGTCTACGCCTCCTCCGACGCGAAGGAGCGGTTCGTCCACGACTTCGTGGCGGCGTGGGACAAGGTGATGAGCCTCGACCGCTTCGATCTATCGAGGCCGGCGGAACCAGACTGCTGAGATGCCGCGCGTGCCCCCCGACGTTCTCGGCCTCGCCGCGCTCGTACCCGAGGCCGCGGATGCACACTGCGAGCGGCACTACGACAACGAGGTCGGTGTCGTCACGTACCGCCTCACCGGCGCCAGCGGCCGGGCGTGGTTCCTCAAGCTCGCCCCGCCCGGGGTCCACCCTCCGCTGGCACAGGAGCTCACCCGCATGCGTTGGGCGCACGAGCACCTGCCGGTGCCCAACATCCGCGGAACCGGCCTCACCGACGCCGGCGGCACCTGGATGCTCACCGACGCGCTCCCCGGCGAGGATGCCACCCGCTCACCGCTCGTCACCCGGCCCGAGCGCCTCGTGCCCGCGCTGGCCCGCGGCCTGCGGCGCTTCCACGCGGCACCCGTGGAGTCGTGCCCGTTCTCGTTTCGCCTGGACGACTCGCTCGCGCTCGCCGAGGACCGCGTGCGCCGAGGCACTGTGATCCCAGCCCGCCACTTCCACCCCGAGCACGCCCAGCTCTCGGCGACCGAGGCCCTCGATTTGGTCCTGCGCACGCGACCTCCCACCGAGGATCTCGTCGTGTGCCACGGCGACTACTGCCTGCCCAACGCTCTGCTCGAGGGCGATGAGGTCATCGGCTTCGTCGACCTCGGCGAGCTCGGTGTGGCCGATCGCTTCCGCGACCTGGCCATCGCCAGCTGGAGCGTCACGTGGAACCTCGGGCCGGGCTTCGAGTCGCTGTTCCTCGAGGCCTACGGCGCGCCACTCGACGCGGAGCGCATTCGCTTCTACCGGCTGCTCTACGACCTGATCTCGTGACCACGCGACCCCCGGCGCCTGACGAGAAAAGATGCGGTCGCGGCCGCAACCGCGCTGCGCTCGTAGCGTCGTACCGTGCACGATGCCCTCCCCCCGCCTGCTCGTTTCCGCCCTTGCTCTCGTCGCCTTCGGTGCGATCGCCTGTGATTCCACCGATGCAGCAAAGGAATCGGCGCCCACCGCCGATACCAAGACCAAGGCCAAGGTCGAGCCCAAGGGCGAGCCCAAGGCCGATGCGCCCAAGCTCGAGGAGGTCCCCGAGCCGAAGTGGAGCACCGTCGCGATCGAGCCGACCTCCGTCGAGGTCGACGGGCAGAAGCTCACGGTGTCCGTGCCCAAGGATCTGAAGCTCGAGGTCAAGCCGGGCGACGGCACCTTCCCCGGCTACGCAAACTGGACGTGGCCGCACTCGTTCGACGGTCCGAGCTTCACGGTGCGCGAGGTGTCGATGGTACGCGATCTGGCCGCGGCCGTGCGCAGCATCGAGGGCGGCAAGTACAAGGCGACCCACCAGGAAGAGCTCGATGGTGGCTTCCTCGTCGCTGCGACCGAGGACACCAAGAAGTACATCCACGTCGAGTACACCAAGAAGGGCCCCGCAGACAAGTGGTACCAGTACTCGGTGATGCAGCGAACGAGCGAGCCCATCGCGGACATCGAGGCCCTGCAAGCGTGGATGATCGCAGCCGCGAAGACCCTTGCATTCGAGTGAGCCGTTCGGGCCATGATTCCTCCGACCCGAGCTCATGCCACGACCACCAAGGGGCCACTTCATCCATGCCCGCATCGACGCCACCGGGCTCGTCGAGCTGACCAACGGCCGCAACGGCCACACGCGGGTCTACCAGGCCCGTTGAGCGCCGTCACTCCACCCACGGACGGGCCTGCTTGATCACCACCTTGCCGGCCACGTCCACCTTGAGCTCCACGTCCATCGCGAACCCATCGTTGGGCGCGTGACCATAGAGCGGCGCGAAGTGCCGCTGGATCCGGGTGAGGTACGACACCAGCTCGCGCAGCTCGTTCGCGGTGAGCACCGTGGCGCCCGCGGCCACGAGCGACGAGCGGCGGATGTACTGCACCTCGAGCTCGTCGTCGGGCGGCAGCACCTGCACGAGGATCTCGTCGGGCGTCGCTCCCGGATCGGGGTTGGTGACCAGCGCCTCGCCCACCTGTACATTGATGTACATTCCGGGCCAGACCGCGTCGTAGATGTTCTTGGTCACCGCCACGCCGTTGGCCCGCTCGTCGTCGAAGTTGGGGTGCACGAGCACGCCCATCGCCGAGCCGAAGTGATCGATGCGATGGAAGTCGCGCTCCTCGAACGCGCGAAAGTTCCAGAGGCTGGCCCACACCTGCTTGATGGTCTTGGTGATGTGGCCCTCGTCGGCACGGTGGGTGAACGAGTCGTAGAGCCCGGCGCCGTTGAAGCCCTCGAGGTCCTCGTTGTTGGTGCTCGAGCGGCAGCGGGCGCTCGATCCGGCCGGCAGCGCGCGGTGCATCGCAGCGAGCGCGTCGGCGAGCTCCGCGGGCACGTCCGCCTTCTTGATCTTCTTGCGCAGCTCGTCGAGCGCCTCGTCGCGCACCGCCGGGTCGCGCACGAACGCCTCGTCGGCGAGCAGCCGGCGGGCGCGGTCGTAGAGCCCGGCCGCGCTCATGAACGCGTCGTAGAAGTGGAACGGCACCGCGAAGCCGTCGGGCACCACGCCCGCGGGCAGGAATTTGCGCAGCTCGGCCACATTGGCCGCCTTGGCCCCGTACGCGACGAAATCGGCGTGCCCGAGCGAGGCGAGCGGCGCGATGCTGGTGCGCGACAGGTCGCGACGCGGGGTCTGGGGCGTGGCCGGGCGGATCGCATCGAGGTACGCCTGCACCTCCTCGGGGGTCGCCGCCCGCAGCTCGATGTCGTCGGGCCGCACCGCGAAGAACACGTCGCGCCCGAGCAGCGGCACCACGCGCGGGTCGCTGGCCGCATCGCGCAGGTACGCATTGGGGGTGTCGTTCTGCTTGGCCTTGAGGTTGATGTGCGAGAGCGGCGTCTGCGGCTGCTCGGTCATCACCCCCGCCACGTGGCTCAGATCGTTGGGGATGGCCTTGAAGATCACCACGTCGCGCACGGTCGGCGGGCGCCGATCGGCGGGGTCGAACACCCGCAGCGCGCCGAAGCCCTCGCCGAGGTTCAAGGGGGCATAGCGAACGCTCGAGAACAGCGTCTGCGTGTCGATGACGCGCACGCCCCGGGCCGGGAGCGCCCCGGGATCGGCCGCGACGATCTGCTGCTGGATCTGCCCCGCCGGGTGGTACGCGAGCCGCGGGCCCGCCCACGGCATGCCCGCGCGCACGAGCTGCCAGGCCAGGAGCACGTGGGGGATCGACACCGGATCGGTGGGGAAGAACTCGAGGGTGTAGAGGCCCTCGGAGCCGTCGGCGTCGCGGAACGCATCGTGGGCGAGCAGCGAGCCCGCCATGAAGCTGCGCCCGTCGCTGAAGTACGTGCGGCGGTTGAACTCCGAGAGCGACAGCGTCACCCCGAGCGCGTCACGGGCGAAGTCGTAGTGGTACTGGTAGCGCGTGGTGTCGATGAACCAGATCGCCAGCTCGGCGCCGACGCCGGTGATGAGGAGCTTGACCTCGCGCAGCCCCAGCGCGCCCGGGACGTCGTCGCGGCGCGCCAGCGCATCGAAGGCCGCGCGGTCGAGCAGGCGATCGCGACCACCCTCGGGATCGAGCGGCGGGCGTGCGACCACCACCGGCGGCGGCGTGGGCCCGGGCTCCGGCGGCGCCTGCCCGGGGCCATCCGCCGGCTCGTCGCACGAGGGCGCCCAACCCGGGGCCACGGGGGGCACCTGCGAGGTCGCGGACGATGGCACGAACGGAACGAACGGGCGGGGGCTCATGCCGCGACGATATACCTGCCGCGCGCTCGATGCGGCGTCGGAAAGTACACGTCGATCCCGCTCCAGCTCGCGTCGAGCAGCGGATCGATGCGCCCCTGCGTGCCCGTGAGCATGAGCGGAACGTTCCCACCGGCCCAGGTCTCGCGCTTGCCACCGCTGTACCTGCTCCACTCGCTCTCCCACGTGAAGTCCGTGAGGCTGACGAGCTCGAAGTGGAGGTGCGGCTCGTCACCGGCGCCGCTGCCGGTGCGATCGACGTAGCCGATGGTCTGGCCCCGCCATACCGCGGCCCCGAGCGTCACCGGCCGCGTGGCTTCCATGTGGGCGTAGAGCGTGTAGCGATACGGCGGCTCGGAGCTGCTGGTGTGCCGCACGATGGCCATGTTGCCGTACCGCTCCTGGAACCCGAGCCCCACCACGGTTCCGGCGGCCGCCACGGGGATCCGCGTGCCGATGTCGGCCCACCAATCGACGCCTGGGTGGTCGATGCCAAGGTCGAACCCTCGCCCAGGGGTTCGGGTGAAGTGCGATCCGGGGTCGTATACGCTCATGCTCGCTTCTGCCTCGCTCCTCTCAAGTGCTGCTCGAGCCCAGTTGGTTCACGGCCGGTCGGTTCACGGCCGTTGGTTCACGGCCGATTGGTCCACTACCGGCGGCGTGGTCACGAGCCCCCATGCATGGCTGGTCGCCCGGTCGCCCGGCCGTGCGTCCACGCATGCTCGCTTGACACCCCACGGTCCTGCTCGTAGCTTGGTCAGGAACATCCTCATCGAGGAAGGTGCTGGGCCCTAGGTCGACGACAATCACCGGTTTGCAGACGATCGCTCCCGCTGGCATGGCCGCTTGGGTCTTGCCGGAGCCGATGCTCGTCTCGCCCGCTCGTCGATGATGGTCCAGCTCCGCGTGCTCATTGCGGGGTAGTAGGAGTAGCTCCCTACGCCGGGACGGCCTCCCGGAGACGTGAGTGCAATTCTCACCCCCGCTCCCAATTCCTAGCAGCGCGGCGGTTGGCTGGGCATCGTGCCTGGTCGCCCCGCGCGGCTGATCCGGTCGCGCGTCGCCGATCCGTGCCCTTCGGGGGCCGTGGCTCGGCGTGGCGCGGCCGCCAAAGAAGGAGGCGGCCATGACCTGGGCCGACCCATACATCGAGCGCCTGCTCTGCGGGCACACCGTCCAATTCCGACCCCACGGCAATTCCATGCGGGGTCGGATCGAGAGCGGGCAGCGGGTGACGGTGGCACCCGAGCCCGACCGCGAGCCCGAGCCGGGCGACGCGGTGCTGTGCCGCGTGCACGGCCGCTGCTTCCTCCACCTCGTCAAGGCGGTGCAGGGCCACGGCCCGCGCCGCCGATTCCTCATCGGCAACAACCGCGGTGGCATCAACGGGTGGATCCCGCGCCGCCACATCTACGGCCGCTGCGTAGCCGTGGAGGACTAACGATCATGAGCAACGACATCGACGAATTCTTCACCGACGATCGCCTGGTCGATCGCCCTTCCATCGTCCACACCTCGCCCTCGGGCCGCTTCCGCCTCGAGGTCCGTGCCTACCGCACCAGGCCCAATTGTTGGACCTACAGCCGCGGCATCGTGGTCCGCGTGGCCGACGGTGCCGTCGTGGCCGACGTGCGCCGCAACTACTCCGCGTTCCATCATTCGTTCGTCACCAAGGACGGCCGCGACTTCCTGATCACGGGCCGCTCGTACATGGGCCAGACGATCGTCGACCTCGATCGCGCGCAGGAATGGAACGATCCCAAGCATCCCGATGACTACGAAGGCCAGGAATTCTGCTGGGCGGCGAGCAGGCTCTCGCCCGACGGCCGCACGCTGCTCGTCGACGGCTGCCACTGGGGGGGCCCCTACGAGTACCGGTTCTTCGACTTCACCGACCCCGCGCAGGGCTGGGCGGCGCTGCCGATCCGCGACGCCGACGGCAAGGAGGCCCCGTGGCTGCCCTCCGAGGATCGCCGCCCGCCCGAGCTGCGGGGTGACGGCACCGTCGTTTGCTACGAGTCCGCCCGCCGCTTCGTGCCGCTCGGACGCGTGGAGGACGACATCGGCAAGGAGCTGCGCGCCACGGTCGACGAGGCCGCGTGGAAGGACCCCGCCAACTGGGAGACCGTGATCGACCGCCGCGTGACGCTCGCGCGCGAGCCCGATCACATGCGCATCATCGAGGACTGGCGCAGCGAAGACCGTCTCCGTCGCGACTGCGAGCAGGCCGAGGCCGATGCCGCCGAGGCCGTGATGCACGACGAGTGGATCGCCCGCTGCACCGCGCTCCGGCAGCTCCGCGCCGCGCTCGCGGCCCACTACCTCGAGAGCTCGCTGTGGATCTGCACCCCGGTGGGTGAGAACGCCGGCAAGCCGGGCTCGTTCACGCTGCACGTCGAGACCCACCGCGCGGGCGTCACCGCCAGCGTGGGCCTTGGCGTGGACGAGGGACTGCTGAAGGTCTCGCTCGGCCGCTCGGGCTCCGATGGCGCGTACGAGCAGGAGCAGCACGAGCTGCCCCGCGACGAGGCGGGCGCGGAGCAGGCCGCGGCGGCGATCAAGCGCTGGCTCGAGCCGTGATCGCTCCGCGTGGGCTCGGCCACCGATTCCGGCCGCGGGCCTCGATCTCCACGTGGAGCAGCGGGCTCACAGCCGCGATCCCGAGGTGTAGACTCGCGCGCAATGACCGACCTCGCTCCGTTGCACCGCCGCCTGCGCAGCGCGCTCGACGTCTCCTCGCTGCTGCTGCTCGGGGCCCTCGCGTCCGCGTGCACGACCACGCAAGAGAAGAAGCCCGCCAGCGACGGCGACCCGGACTATCCCCTGCCGCCTTGTGACACGGTCGCCTGGTGCGGCTCGGGGCCGGTGCTCGAGGCCCTGCGGGCGGGGGCAGAGGTCAAGGTGGGTCCAGATTTCGAGGGCTGCCCGCGCCTCCTCGACTCGAGGAAGGACGTCGACCCGAAGCTGTTCGTGGGCCAGGAGCCGCTACCGGGCAAGACGCACAAATACGACACGGAGCGATACGGCTCGCTCGATACCGAGGCGACCAAGCTCAAGCGCGCCATGGGCGATGCGACGACCTGCTGCTACGAATGGTCGCTCGATTGTCCCGGTGGTCGACCGCTGATCATCGATGGGCGCCCGTGGCTAGCGAACCTCCGACCGGGCCACGGTTGGTCGGCGGCGCTGCCCGAAGCTCCACCTGCGCCTCCGCTGCCCGAGCACGTCCGCGAGCGCATCGCCGACGCCTGGCTACGCGACGCGTTGTCCGAGCACGCATCGATCGCGTCCTTTGCCCGCGCCCGCAAGGAGCTCGAGGCCATCGCCGCGCCCGACGAGCTGCTGCGCCTGTGCGGGGACGCGGCCGAGGACGAGGTCGAGCACGCACGCCTGTGCTTCGCGCTGGCCGAGCGCTTCGGCGGGCGCCGGCTCGAGCCGACCGCGCTACCCGTGGTCATGCCACGGGGCGGCGGCGCGCTCGCGGTGGCGCGCGACACGTTCGTGGAGGGCTGCGTGGGCGAGACGATCGCAGCCGCCTGCGCTCGCCGGGCCGCCGGCATGGCCACCGATCCGGTGGTCCAGGCGGTGCTCGAGCGGATCGCCCACGACGAGACCGAGCACGCTGCGCTGGCCTGGCGGACGATCGCCTGGATCACCAAGCGCGAGGGGTCACGCGTGCTCGCAGCCATCGTCGAGCTGGCTCGCGAGCACTACCCGCGCCCGACGGCCGTCTCCGCCGCGGATCCCGACGCAGCGCTGCTGCTCGCGTACGGCCGCCTCGATGCCCGCAGCCTCGCCGAGACGCACGCGCTGGCGTGGCGCGACCTCATCGAGCCCCTGCTCGCGGACCTCGGAGCCACCACACCCGTGGGGCCGCGGACGCGCCAGACCTTGCCGAGCTGACGCGGGTGCCGGTGAAGCCCGTGATTTCGTGGGCGATGGGCTCCACGCCGCACCCGCGTCCAGAACTTCGTTTCCCGCCTGGTCGGGTGTTCGTGGCACTTTCTCCTTGACGAATGACTCGCGGTCATTTATCCACCTGACTCGAAGTCACTCCGCCCGCGCCACCTCTTTCCGATGGCGCGGGCCTGTGGCGTGGCTCGTGAAGCGGGAGCGGGATGACCAACGAGATCAGCACCACCCGACGTGGGTTCTTGCGCGGATCGATCGGCACGGCCGGCGCTGCGCTGGTGGTCGATGCGGCGTGCTCGCGGCCGCTCGACGTCGAAGGCGCCGTGGGCACGCAGGCCCCGGCGCCGGTCGAGGCCGGCGAGCGCGTGGACGTGTCGACCACCGTCAACGGCAAGCAGCGCAGCCTGCAAGTCCACCCCGACGACTCGGCGCTCGAGGTGGTGCGCAAGGAGCTGGGCCTGACGGGCAGCAAGCACGGCTGCGGTCACGGAGCCTGCGGCGCGTGTGCGATGCAGCTCGACGGCACGCCGGTCGCCACGTGCCTCCTGCCCGCGACCGCGCTCGAGGGCCGCAGCATCGTCACGGTGGAGGGCCTCGCCAGCGGCAAGGCCATCCACCCGGTCCAGCGCGCGTTCATGGCCGAGGACGCGCTCCAGTGCGGCTACTGCACTCCGGGCTTCGTGGTCGAGGCCGCGGCGTTCCACGACGCGTGGCGCAAGCAGAACGGCGACAAGGAGCCCTCGCGCGACGAGGTCGCGGCCGCGCTCTCGGGCCACCTGTGCCGCTGCGGTGCGTACGCCCAGATCTACGCCGCGGTGCAGGGTGCCTGCAGCGGCAAGTTCGACGCCCCCGGGGCCGACGCCCCGCGCTACGACGCCCACGAGAAGGTCACGGGCACGGCGACCTACACCGTCGATCAGCGCCCCAAGGGCATGCTGTGGGCCAAGTCGCTGTCTTCGCCGCACGCCTCGGCGGTCGTCACCAAGCTCGACTGGACCCGCGCGCTGGCGCTGCCGGGCGTGCGCGGGGCGATCTCGCTCTTGCCCGAGTCCAAGAAGATCCGCTTCGCCGGCCAGGAGCTGATGGCGCTCGCGGCCACCGACGAGCGCACCGCCGAGGAGGCGCTGCAGCTCGTCGACATCGAGTACGAGATCAAGCCCGTGGCCATCGGCATCGAGGCCGCGCTCGCGCCCGATGCCCCGGTGATCTACGAGGCCAAGAGCGACCGCAAGCACCCGCCCAACTCCTCCGAGGGGCCGCTCTTGCCCGAGGCGTGGGAGGGCAACCTCCGCGGGCCGCTCAAGTTCTTCGGCAAGAAGGACGGCAAGGCCCGCCGCAACCTCGAGGCCGCGCGCAAGGGCGAGGGCTCGTTCGTGGAGGACACGTTCTCCACGCAGATCCAGTGCCACACCTGCCTCGAGCCCCACGCGGCGCTGGCCGAGTGGCACGGTGACGACGAGCTGACCGTGCACCTCTCCACCCAGGCCGTGACCCACATGGCGCACGAGATCGCCGAGCGGTGGAGCCTCAAGGAAGAGAAGGTGCGGGTGATCGCGCAGTACGTGGGCGGAGGCTTTGGCTCCAAGGCCACGATGACGACCGAGACGCTGATCGCGGTCGAGCTCGCCAAGCTGTGCGGCGCCCCGGTGCTCTACGCGCTCGACCGGCGCCAGGAGATCATGATCGGCGGCAACCGCCCGTCGGCCCGGACCAAGATCGCGCTCGCGACCGACAGCGCGGGCAAGCTCACCGCGATGCGCTCCGAGACCCACAACGACTCGGGCGTGGCGGTGGGCGGGGTCGTGGGGATCATGCACCGCGTCGTCTATCCCGAGGCGCCGCGCGAGATCTTCGACTACGACGTCATCACCCACGCGCCGCCGGGCAAGCCGATGCGCGGGCCCGCGGGGCCGCAGGCCTACTGGGCGCTCGAGCAGGCGGTGGACCAGCTCGCCCACACGCGCGGCGAGGACCCGGTGGAGCTGCGCAAGCGCTGGGATCCGAACCCCGCTCGCAACGCGCTCTACAAGTGGGTGCAGGAGCTGCCCGAGTGGAAGGACCGGTCCAAGCACGCGGCCGACCGCGGTCGCTATCGCCGGGGCGTGGGCCTCGCCACCGCGGCGTGGTTCTCGTTCATGGAGCCCAAGAGCCGCATCAAGATCGACGCGGGGTCCGATGGGATCGTGGTGTCGACGGCCGCGCAGGACATGGGCAACGGCACGCGCACCAGCATCGCGCAGACCGTCGCCGAGGCGCTCGGCATGTCGATGCGCGACATCGACCTGCGCGTGGGCGACTCGCACTACGTGCACGGGCCCATGGCCGGCGGCAGCCGCACGACCTCGTCGGTGGTGCCGGCGGCCCTGGACGCGGCCGAGCAGCTCAAAGAAGAGCTGGTGGACCTCGCGCGCAAGCACTTCGACCTCTCCGGCGCCCGCGCGGGTGACGGCGGGGTGGAGCACGCGGGCGGCAAGGTGCCGTGGTCGGAGGTGCTGGCGGTCAGCGAGAGCAAGATCAGCGTGATCGGCAAGCGCAAGCGCGACCAGGGCGGCTACTTCATGCCGCCGGCGTTCGGCATCGCGATCGAGAAGGCGCTCGCCGGCTCGGTCCAGGTGATGGAGGTCGAGGTCGACACGCGGCTCGGCCGGCTGAAGGTGCTGCGGGCGTGGGGCGGCTACGGGGTGGGGCGCATCGTGTCGCCCACGCTCGCGCGCAGCCAGGCGCAGGGCGGCATCATCCAGGGCATCAGCTTCGCGCTCTACGAGGAGCGCCGGCTCGATCCCAAGCGCGGGTACTTGCTGAGCGCCGGGCTCGAGGACTACCGCATCATGGGCATCGGCGACGTGGGCGAGATCCACATCCACTTCGACGAGACCGGCTACGAGAAGATCCGCGGCCGCTCGGTGGGGCTCGGCGAGCTGGTGACGCTGGCCCCGGCCGCTGCCATCGGCAACGCGGTGTTCCACGCCACGGGCTGGCGGCCACACGAGCTGCCGCTCCGTCCCGATCGAGTGCTGCAGGGGGTGCGAGCATGATCCGCTTTCCGACTTCGCTGTCCGAGATCGCGCCGCCGGTGGCGGGCGCTTCGTTGCCCGTGATCCGGGCCGGCTCCACCGACCTCAGCGAGCGCAGGCGCCTGCGCATGGCTGCGGGGCCGCTGCTCGATCTGCGCGATCTCGCCGGGCTCGACACCGTGGAGTGGGACGGCACCGGGGCGGCCACGGTGGGCGCCAAGCTGCACATCGCCAAGCTCGCGGCCGACGAGGCGCTCGCGGCCGCGTACCCCGGGTTCGCGGCCGCGGCGGGGGCCCTGGCCACGCCGCAGATCCGCGCGGTGGCGACGCTGGGCGGCAATCTCCTGCAGGCCAACCGCTGCTGGTACTACCGCAGCCCCGACGCGCAGTGCCTCAAGAAGGGCGGCTCGGCGTGCCTGGCCCGCGAGGGCGACCACCACTACCACGCGTGCTTCGACCTCGGGCCGTGCGCGTGCGTGCACCCGTCGACGCTCGGCATGGCGCTCCTGGCCTACGACGCCAGCGTGATGGTGCACGGCGAGCCCGCCGACCTCACGGTGAAGGATCTCTACGGCGACGGATCGATCGCGACCGGCGATCACCAGCTCCCGGCGGGCAAGCTGCTCACCCACGTGGTGCTGCCGCCCCCGCAGCCGCGCGAGCAGGCGGCGTACTTTCGCACCATCAGCCGCGCGCGCTCGGAGTGGCCGCTGGTGGAGGTGCTGGTGCGCCTGGTCGTCGACGGCGGCACGGTGAGCTTCGCCCGCGTGGCGATGGGCGGGGTGGCCCCGGTGCCGCTGCGGCTGCCCCAGGTGGAGGCTGCGCTCGTGGGCAAGCCGGCCAAGGACGACGTGTTCGCCGAGGCGGCCAAGCTCGCCACCGAGGGCGCCAAGCCGCTGCCGATGACCGAGTACAAGCTGGCGCTGGTGGAGGGCACGGTGCTCGAGGCGCTCGAGCGGGCCGGCAAGGCCACGCCTTCGACGGTGACGCTGCCCGAGCCGCCGGCGCCGGAGCCCGCGCCGGAGCCCGCGCCCGCGCCGGAGCCCGCGCCCGACGCGAAGGCCGGCAAGGCCGGCAAGGCCGGCAAGCCCAAGCCCAAGAAGCCCGCGACGACCAAGCCCGCGACGACCAAGGGAGGTGCGTGATGGAGCTCTGCAAGAAGCTGCGCTGGAAGACCTTCTCGCGCGAGAGCGGCGACCCCCGCGAGGTGAGGGAGTCGCTGCTCCGCAGCCAGTGCCAGTTCTCGTGCCTGGAGACCTGTCAGCCCTGGGGCCCCGACGACGACGTGGCCTCGCCCGAGGGCTGCACCGCCCAGCGCCGCTGCTTCGTGCGCGACCCGCTGGGGGGCCCCGCGCCGCGCGTGGCGTGAGCGCGGCTCGCCGCCGGTGGCTGCACGCGCGGCCCGGCGGCGGCTCTCAGTAAATCGGCCGTAACTCGGCGGCGGCTCGGCCGTAGAATTGGTCGATGTCTCGCGTCCTTGCCGCTCTGCCCAGCCTTCTCGCCCTCGTCCTCGCGCCGTTGGCGGCCTGCTCGTCGCCGAGCGCCTCGCCGTCGGCCACGACGGCCCCGGCGGCCGCCGATTCCACGGTGCTGGCCAAGTCCGAGCGCACGCCGACCACCGACGCGGCGCCCACCCCGGTGGGCGACGGCGTGGCGTACTTCGCGGGTGGCTGTTTCTGGGGCGTGGAGCACTACCTCGAGCAGCTGCCCGGCGTGCTCTCGGTCGAGTCGGGCTACATGGGCGGCCACGTGGATTCGCCGAGCTACGAGCAGGTGTCGAGCCATGGCTCGGGTCACCTCGAGGCCGTGGAGGTGCGCTTCGATCCGGCCAAGATCTCCTACGAGGCGGTGGCCAAGCGCTTCTTCGAGATCCACGACCCCACGCAGGCCGACGGCCAGGGCCCCGACCTCGGGCCGCAGTACCTGTCGGCGGTGTTCTACACGAGCCCCGAGCAGAAGAAGACCACCGAGGGGCTGATCGAGATCCTCGAGGGACGCGGCTACGCAGTGGTCACCGAGGTGCGACCGGCCGAGCGGTTCTGGAAGGCCGAGGACTACCACCAGGACTACTACGCCAGCAACGGCAAGACTCCGTACTGTCACAGCCGGGTCAAGCGCTTCGGGGACTAGTGCTCGGCTTGGGCGCTCGATGCTTGGACGCTCGATTTCGATACAGGGCTCGCCGCCCGCGCTCGTGCCTCGGGCGGGCAGGGCTGCTATGGTCGGCCCGCCGTGACCCGACCGACCGTGCACGATACGCCTGCCGAGGTCGAAGCGATCGTCCGTAGCCTGCCCGGGCGCCTTCGCCCCGAGAAGATCGAGGGCTGGACTGGCCGCTTCCACTTGGCGCTCGCCGGCGCCGACAAGCCCGAGTGGACCGTGATCATCGAGGATGGCACATGCCGGGTGGAGGAAGGCCTCCACGGCGAGCCCTCGTGCGTGCTCTCGATGCCCGCCAAGACCTACGTGGGAGTGGAGACCGGCAAGAAGAACCCGATGGTGGCGTTCCTCAAGGGGCAGGTGAAGATCACCAACGTGGGCCAGATGCGGCGCTACGACAAGGCGTTCTACAAGCTCTACGACGTGCCCAAGGATGCCGGCGCGGCCGCGGAGCCCGGGTCCTCCGAACCCGATGTGCCCTGAACCGACGCACGATGGCACTGGCAAGGAACCTCGGGCCGCGGATCACGGGTTACGGCAGCGGCTCTGGTCGCGCTTCCTCGCGCTGACCGATCGTATCGTCGGTACCAACCGGGGCACGCGCGACGAGGCCGAGCTGCGCCGCCTGCGGATGTTCGCGGGCGCGCTGCTGGTGATGTGGGCGCTGTCCGGGGCGCTCTTGGTCTTCCACCTGCTGATGCAGAGCCCCTGGCTCGCGCCGCTCTTTGCCGGCCTCGCCTGCGTGGGCACCGTCGTGCTCCTGCTGCTGGTTCGCCTGGGCACGTCATCGCGGGTCATGGCGCACGTCGTGGGGTCGATCCTCACCGGGCTCATCCTCTCGGGCCTGTGGGCCGACGAGACCCGCTTGTTCGCACCGGGCGTGGGCACGCTGGTCGTCGTCCCCGTGCTGCTGACCATGGTGCTCGGTGGCCGCGTCGGCTGGCTCTGGTGCGGGGTGAGCATCGCGAGCTTGATGGGTCTCGCCGCGACGACCGAGGCCGATCCCGTTCGCATCAGGCTGCACGTCATCAACCATATCGTCGTCTTCACCCTGCTCACGGCCGCTGCGCACGTGTTCGACCTCATGCGCGAGCGGGCGCTCGTGTGGGCCAACACCGCCCGCAAGCAGGCCGAGGAGGCGGCGGAGGCCAAGAGTCGCTTCCTGGCCAACATGAGCCACGAGATCCGCACGCCGATGAACGGGGTGCTGGGGATGCTGGGGCTCTTGCTCGACACCAAGCTCGACAAGGTCCAGCGCGACTACGCCGAGGTGGCCCACTCGTCGGGGGTGTCGCTGCTCGACCTGCTCAACGACGTGCTCGACTTCTCCAAGATCGAGGCGGGACAGATGGGCCTCGAGGCGGTGCTCTTCAGCCTGCGCACGCTGATCGAGGACGTGCTCGATCAGCTCTCGGTGCAGGCCGACGCCAAGGACGTGGTGCTGATCTCTCGCTACCTGCCCGACACCCCGGCCGACGTCGTCGGCGACCACGGGCGCGTGCGGCAGATCCTGCTCAACCTCGTCGGCAACGCCGTCAAGTTCACCGACGAGGGCCACGTGCTGGTCTCGGTGGAGCACACGCCGCAGGGCGAGGGCCGGGCCTCGTTCCGGATCGAGGTGCAGGACACGGGCAGAGGGATCCCCGCCGGGCGGCAGGCGGCGATCTTCGAGCAGTTCCAGCAGGTCGACTCGTCGATCACCCGCACCCAGGGCGGCACGGGGCTGGGGCTCGCCATCGTCAAGGAGCTGGTGGGCCTCATGGGCGGCGAGGTGGGCGTCGAGAGCGAGCCGGGCGAGGGCTCGACGTTCTGGCTCACCATCGAGCTCCCCGTGGTCGAGGACGCTCCCTCGCGGCTCCACGCCCCGCCCGAGCTCGCCGACCTGCGGGTGCTCGTGATCGACGACCACCTCGTGCATCGCCGCGTCCTCACCGAGCAGCTCTCGCGCTGGGGTCTTCGGGCCGAGCCGTGCGGTTCGGGGGCCGAGGCGCTCGTGCGCATGGCCCACGCGAGGGCGGAGGCGCGGCCGTTCCAGCTCGCGATCTTCGACTATCACATGCCGCAGATGGACGGCCCCGAGCTCGCGCGGCGCATCAAGGCCCACCCCGCGCTCTGCGACGTGGTGCTCGTGATGCTGAGCTCGGTCGCCCACCGCGCGGGCGCCCGCGAGCTCGAGGGCGCAGGTCTCACTGCCTACCTGGCCAAGCCGGTGCACCAGAGCGATCTCCTGGAGACGCTCGCCAGCGCGTGGGGGGTGCGTGGCTTCGGGCCGGCTGGGGCGTCGAGGGTGGGCTCGACGCGTCGCTCCCGCGTCCCCGCTTCGCAGGTCGGCATCGACGCAGGCAGCCATGTGCGGGTGCTGGTGGTGGAGGACAACGCGGTCAACCAGAAGGTCGCGCAGGGCATGCTCGAGCGGATGGGGTGCCGGGTCGACGTGGCAGGGGACGGACGGGCGGCGCTCGAGCTGCTCGGATCGATCCCCTACGACCTGGTGCTCATGGACGTGCAGATGCCGGTGATGGACGGGCTCGAGGCCACCCGCGAGCTCCGACGGCGCGAGCACGGGTCGGAGCGGCACCTGCCCATCGTCGCCATGACGGCGCACGCGATGCAGTCCGATCGCGAGCGCTGCCTCGCGGCCGGGATGGACGACTACGTCAGCAAGCCGATCCGGCGCCGTGAGCTGCTCCGGGTGCTCCGCGCGCTCCGCCAGCTGGAGGGCTCGGTCACGGTGGACTCCCTCCACTAGCGGCGTCGTCGTGGCGCCACGGCACCGCGGCCAGCACGAGCGGGCCGTCGCGCAGGCTCAGCACGAGCTCGAGCGTGGTGGCGGGCTCGCGGGTCCACGGCGGCAGCTCGTCGATCCACTCCGGGTCGGCCGCGAGCCGTCGTACGTGCTCGAGGAAGCTCCGGGCCTCGCGGACGTCCTCCCCGCGGATCACCGCCGCGGCTGCGTTCCAGCGCATGCGAGCCCACTGACGCTTGTGGCACCCGCGAGCGTGCCCGGTCGCGGTGACGTGGTGATGGAGCTGCTGCGTGCGCCCCGGCGCCGACAGGCGTACGCGGACCCAGCGGGCGCTCCAGCAGGGGACGTTGATGCAGCCCGCGCGCAGGACCTCGCGCGCGGCGTGATCGGCCTGCGCGAGGTCCCGAAGGTGCGCGTGGCTGTGCGCTCGCGCGTCGCGATAGAACGAGTACATCGGCACGCACGACAGCGGCCAGCCCTCGCGCCGCTGCCCGATCACGGTGAAGAGCACCCACCCCCACGCCGCGGTGGCGAGCAGGCTCGCGGCCACCAGCACGCCGCCCGGCTCGGCCGGGACGCTCGCCGGGGCCTCCCACGGCCAGCACACCCACAGCACGTAGCAGGGCATCGAGGGGAAGTACTTCGGCGCCATGGTGAGCCAGATGCCGAGGTGCAGCGCGATTGCCGCAATCGCCGTGGGCAGCCGCATCTCGGGCATGAACAGCGCGACCACGCAGCCGAGCTCGAGCACGAGAGTGCCCACGCTGAGCGCCACTGCGACCGGCGGTGAGCGCTGCACGAGCCGCTTGAGCCACGGCCACGCCCCGCTGCTGCCGCTGACGTAGAACGCGAGCGTGCGGCCGTCCAGCCAGCGCAGGCCCGAGTTGCGGAGCTTGGACACGGCGCCCAGGAACAACACCGCCACGCCGGAGACCACGACCAGCTTGCGCGGCAAGCCGCTCCACGCGAGCGGTGCCTCGTGCGGGCTCGCCGGTGCGAGCCAGTAGCCGGGGAAGCGCTCGACGATCCACGCGTCGAGCGAGAGCTCGTGGCCGAACGCCGAGCCCGCGAACGCGCACGCGACGAGCGTGTACATCGGGAAGTACCAGCGATGGTTGGTGCCGATGCAGCCGCTGGTGACGGCCCACGAGAGCACGAGCCCGCCGGCGCACACCCACGCGCTCACGGCCCCGCCGAGACCTGCGATGCAAGCGAGCCATGCGATCACCGTGATCGCCCGCACCCAGCGGAGCACTGTCACGTCGTACGCCCAGCGCGGCACGAGCCGGGCGAAGCGCTCGGGCTGGAAGAACGCCGGCGCGGTCCAAGCTCGCATCTCGGGGGCGACGAGCGGCGTGTAGCTGCCGCGAAACCACGGCCGCCGGCGCGGGTCGGGCAAGAACAGCAGGAGCAGCGCGCCGTAGATGAAGATCCGCGCCCATCCGCTCAGCGGCGGCGCATCGGCGACCCAGAACCGTACGAGGCCGTCCACCACCGCAACCAGTCCCATGCCTGGCCCCTAGGGCCGCTCGCTGGCGGCCACCGACTCGAGGTAGCGGACCATCTCCTCGGCGACGTCGATCCGCTCGTGGCGGGCGGCCGCCCCGTCGAGCGCGCGCTGGATCCCGGTGACCCCGGGCGAGCTGTTGACCTCGATGACCACGACCCCGTCGGGGCCCTCCATGAGGTCGACGCCCGCGATCTCGAGGCCGAACGCACCCGCGGCCCGCACGGCGAGCTCCGCCAGCGCGGGCGAGGGGTCGAGTCGCTCCACTCGCCCTCCGAGGTGCACGTTGGCCCGCAGCTCGCCGTCCTCGCCGTAGCGCCGCATGGCGGCGAGCACCCGCCCGCCCACCACCACCAGCCGCTGATCGCTCGGCGGCGTGCTGCGTACGAACGCCTGCAAGAGCAGCGGCTGGCCGACCGCGAGGAACCAGTCGGCGAGCCCTCGCAGCGCGGGCACCGACTCCACCACCACCACGCCCTGGCCCTTGTTGCCGCGCGGCAGCTTGGCCACCCAGGGCGGCCCGCCCAGGTGGGCCAGCGCCCGCCCGAGCCGCTCGCGCCCGGGATCCTCGATCGCGGGCAGCACCACCGTGCGCGGCATGGGCAGGCCGAGCCGCGCGAGCTCGCCGAGCATCGAGACCTTGTCGCTCGAGCGCGAGAGGCTGGCCGCCGTGTTGACGCAGCGGCCGCCGCGGGCCTCGAGGTGGCGCACGAGATCCTGCGCGGTGAGGGGCGAGGTGCCACCGATGCGGGTCAGCGTGACGTCGGGCGGGCCTTCGTCGGGCGGGGGTGGGTAGCACAGCTCGAGCGCGATGGGGTTCATCACCACCAGCTCGTGACCGCGCGCGCGAATGGCCGCCTCGAACGGTGTGAACGAGGGCGAGCCCGCGCCCAGGCGCGAGACGTAGCCGATCTTCATTGGGCGTGCCCCTGCCGCGCTCGCGCCTGCGCCTGCTCCTGTCCGACCAGGAGCGCCTCGGTGCCCGTGAGCAGCCGCCGGTAGATCCGCACCACCAGCGCCCGCCGCTCGGGGCCCACCGCGGCGAGGCCGTCGAGCTCGGGGTTGGCGTCGAGCCGCACGATCGGCGATGCGGCGAGGTCGTGGAGATCGGGGCTGACGACCTCCACGCCACAGAATCGCAGCCCCAGCGCCCGGGCGGCCGCCACGCAGCGCTCGCGCCACGCAGGCGGCAGCTCCGGCACGAGATCGCGCTCGGGGGCGCCGAGCGGCCAGGCGACCACCACCTCGCCCTCGAGCACGATCGTGGTGGTGGGCTCGCCCGGGTACCAGCGCTCGACGTAGAGCGGGAACTGGGCCGCCATCACCTGCTCGCCGGCGGTGACGAGCGCCGCCGCGCTCGCGACCGCGCGCAGCGGGCGGGCGGCGGCGTTGGTGCCCACGAGCACCGGAAAGCCCAGGCTCGTCGCGTAGCCGAGCGCTGCGTCCATCACGTCGGGGGAGCCCGACGGTGCGTCGGCCCCGAAGCGGTAGCGGTACCCGCCCGGCAAGAGGAACACCCGGCCATCCGGCACCGCGTGGCCGAGCTTGCGCAGGAAGAACCGCGTGGTGTCGCGGAAGTCGGCGACCCGCATCGCGTTCATCGGGTTGACGAGCCCGAGGTGCTTCCACGCGAACGGCGTGCGTCGGCCGCTCGCGAACGTGACGAGGCCGCCGCCGTGGCGCGCGTCGGTGTCGGAGAGCAGCTCGGCCCCGAGCTCGGCCGCGGCCTCGCGGAGCAGGGTGGGCACGAGGTACGTGGTCATGCGCGCAGCTCCGGGGACGAGCGCTCGATCTCTGCCAACAGACGCCGGTACACGTCGTCGACGCGCTGCCGCTGCTGCGGGCCGAGGCTGGCGTAGTGGGCCATGCCGGGGATCCGGTTGACCTCGAGCACCACGTGGGGCCCGAGCGGCCCCGTGATGTCGCCGCCGAGCAGGTCGATGCCGCACAGCCGCATCCCGAGGTCGCGGCGCAGGCGGAGGCAGAGCTGCCGCCACTCGGGGTGCATGCGCTCGGTGAGGTCCACCGCGCTGCCGCCCATCGAGAGGTTGGCGTTGGGCAGGAGCGCCACCACGCGGCCCTTCGCGGGCACGCTGTCGAGCGTCAGCCCCTGGTGCATCAGCGTGCGTTGCACGCTCGGGTCGTCGGGGTCGAACAGCGTGGAGCGCTTGTCCTCGACCAGCCGGCGGTCGTAGTCGGCACACAGCTTCGCCAGCGTGCGCACGCCGTCGCCTTCGAGCTCGGGCGGCGCGCGCAGGTAGGCGGCCACGATGTCGTCGTCGAACGCCACCACGCGGTAGTCGGCCCCGGGGTACCAGCGCTGCACCAGCACGTCGGCGTCGAAGTCCCGCACGGCGGCCCAGGCGGCCGCGAATTCCTGCTCGACCTCCACCTTGCTCACGCCACGCCCGAGCGCGCGGTCGTTGGGCTTGACGATCACCGGCCACCCGAGCGAGCGGGCATGGCCGAGCGCCTCGTCGTACTGCTCGGGGCCAGCCCCCACGGGGAACAGCTTGCCCTCGGGCACCGAGTAGCCGAGCGCGGCCAGCACGAACGCGGTGGCGGCCTTGTTGTTGACGAGCGTGCTCGGCCCCGCGAGGTTGATACCGAGCTCGCGGGCGCGGAACGGCTGCTCCCGGCCGTCGGCGAAGACGATGATCCCACCGCAGTGGCGATTCTCCTCGTCCCACCAAAGACGGGCCCCGCGCTCGTGGCACAGCCGCTCCCAGAGGCGGATGATGAGGGGAGTCTCGGGCACGGAGATCGGCTAGCAGAAGTCACGGTCGGCGAGAAGGGAAGGCGCCACGGTGCCCCTCGGGTCGGACGCTCTTGGGGTTCCACGGGCTCCCCCGAGGCGCCTTCGGGCCGCGTGCCCGCGGCGTCCCACGGGGCCCTGGGGCCGCGCTGGAGCTTGAAGCGCCGGATCCTTTTCGAATATGCTTCGCGGCTCCGGGCCACGCCCGTGGGTGATCCCCGTCCAGGCACCCTCCTCGACACGATGTGGGCGAGCAACCGAATCATGGCTGCCGAGGCCGTCGCGCTCGGGCTGCGCGTCACCCACGTCGCGGACGCCGCAGACGGTCAGGGCCTCTTGCTGCTCGAAGGCGAGGGCGGCCTGCCCCGCTTCTACGCCTCGGGCTCGATGCTCTCGATGCAGTCGGCGATCGGCCGCGAGATCGCCCGTGACAAGGCGCTGACCAAGGCCGTGCTGTCGCGGGCCGGGCTGCCCGTGGCCCCGGGGGTGGTGCTCCGCCACGCGGACGACCTCGGCCGCCTCGTCGACCTCGAGCCGCCGTGGGTGCTCAAGCCGCTCGACGGCACCCATGGGCAGGACGTGGTCGTGGGCGTGGCCACGCGGGAGGAGGCGGCGGCGGTCTGGGCCGCGCAGCGCCGGCCGCTCTTGTGCGAGGCGCTGCTGCGCGGCCGCGAGTACCGGGTGGTGTGCGTGGGCACCCAGATGGTCGCCGCGGCGCTGCGCAAGCCGGCGTTCGTGGAGGGCGACGGCCGCAGCAGCGTGGCCGAGCTCGTCGCCGAGAAGAACCGCGAGCCGCACCGCCAGCCCGGGCACCACGGCAACCGGACCTGCATCGAGGTCGACGCGGAGGTCCTCGCCGAGCTCGCGTGCCGGCAGCTCGATCCGAGCTCCGTCGTGCCGGCGGGCGAAGAGGTCGTGCTGCGGCGTCGGGCCAACCTGTCGCAGGGCGGGGAGGCCTACGACGTGACCGACGAGGTGTGCCCGGACAATCGCGCGCTGTTCGCAAGGGTGGCCGAGGCGGTGGATCTCGAGGTGGTCGGCATCGACGTGATGGGCGAGACGCTGGCGACGCCGCTCGCCGGGCAGTCGGCGGCCGGAATCATCGACGTGAACGCCCGCCCGGGCCTGCGCATGCACCATGCACCCTCGGGTGGCCAGCCGCGCAACGTCGCGCGAGCGATCCTCAAGCTCGCGCTGGGCTTGCGTACCCGAGCGTGAGGCCGGCCGTCCAAGGCGTCCCAGCGGCGTTTTCGCCGCCTGTGTACGTCTCTCACACCTGCATCGATCCGAGCGCGTGGGCGGGCCGTACCCCCCACGAGACCATTCGAGGAGCACGGTGTGCACGTCGTCCACGCAGCGGACGCGGGAGCTTCCCGCGCCGGAATTGACCGACCGCCACCCCCTGTCCTAGGGTGGCGTATCACGCGCATGACCTCCCCCTCCCCCACGCTGGCCGAGATGGACGACCTCGAAGTCATCCGCGAGGCCGCGCGCGGAGAGATCAAGGCGCTGGCCGCGTTGTACGACCGCTACGCCGGGCTGCTCCTCGCCATGGCCCATCGCATGTTGGGGGACAAGACCGTGGCTGAAGATCTGGTTCAAGACGTGTTCATGGAAGTGTGGCGTCGAGCCCATGCGTTCGACCCCGCACGAGGCACGGTGCGTACGTGGCTGCTCGTGCGGCTGCGTAGCCGGGCGCTCGATCGCCTGCGCTCGGCCCAGTATCGCCGCGAGGTGATGGTGGACGAGCCCCGCGAGGCCGTGCCCGTGGGCACGGAGGATCCGGAGCTGTCGCCCGACCGCGCCCTCGTGCGCCAGGCGATGCTGCAGCTCCCCGAGGACCAGCGCCTGGTCATCGAGCTGAGCTACTTCCACGGGCTGTCGTCGTCGGAGATCGCCGAGATGATGGGCTCGCCCATCGGCACGGTGAAGTCGCGGACGGCAGCGGCGCTCGGCAAGCTGCGAGCAGCGATGACCACGGCCCAGCCCGAACGCGTGCGCACCCAGTCGCATGGTGGAGGTCTGCAATGAGCGCCGACGAGATCATCGACGAGCACGTGCTCGAGTTCCTCGCTGGTGGGCTGCAGCCGCTGTCGTCGGTCCCGAGCCTGCGCGAGCGCCTGCTCGGCGGCGCGGGCGGATCGAACCGCTTCCTGCCGTTCCTCGACCGTGCGATGGCGCTGTTCGACCTGCCCGAGGCCGAGACCGAGGGCCACCTCCACAGCGTCGACGACGACGCCGCGTGGGACGACATGCTGCCCGGCGTCCGTTACCGCGACTTCGACGGCGGTCCTGCGCTCGGCGAGGCTCACGTGGGCCTCGTGCGACTCCAGCCCGGCGAGGCCTTCCCTCACCACAGCCACGTCGGAGAGGAGCGCACGCTCGTGCTGCAGGGCGAGCTCGTCGACGAGCAGGGCCGGCGCTACCGCGCGGGTGACCTCATCGTCTCGACCGACGGCTCCGCGCACGAGGTGCGGGCCGCGGGCGACCGCGAGGCCATCTACGCCTCGGTCGTCGTCGCGATCGTGATGACCGGCACCGGCGACGACGACGACGACGACGACGACGATTGATGTCCCCGAAGCCGTGGTCGATCCGTCGCGCTCGGGGCTCGGGATCCTCCCACCGGCCCGGTCGCTGCGCGTGGGGCTTCGAGCTTGCGTGGCGGCATGGGCGACCTGCGGGGTACGCGAACCCCTGTCGTCCCCCGATCGGCTCCCCGGACCCCGCCCCTGGGCTCGCGCCTGGCCGCGAATTTGGCCCGCTGGAGGCGTTCTTGCGGGTTCTTCGAAGCCTGGCCGGGAACTTCGCCATAAATTGGGCCGATGCGATTGCTTCGCCCTACTGACGCTCCGCTCCTCGTCTCGCTGCTGATGGTCATGGCGGGCTGTCCCGTCACCATCATCCAGGACGACACCCCGGACACCACCACCACCGAGACCCCCTCGACCACCACGGCGCCCGACGACACCACCAGCCGTGGGGAGAGCACCAGCACTGGCGATCCACCGGCAGACTCGACCAGCACGGGTCCCGACACCGACACGGCCACCGATGACTCGACCTCGGACGGCGGCAGCCACGGTCAGGCGTGCGGCAACGGGGTGATCGAGGGCACCGAGCAGTGCGACTGCGGCGGGATGCCGTGCTCGCCCGCGGGCCTGGCCGGCATGCAGTGCCTCGGCCTCGTCAACGATCAGTTCCCCGATCGCAACTACACGGGCGGCATCCTCGATTGCAGCCCCGCGAGCTGCAAGTTCGTGTTCACCACGTGCACGTACTGCGGCGACGACAACCTCAACGGCATGGAGCTCTGCGAGGACGGCGACAACGGCCCCTCGTGCCAGGATCTGGGCCTGGGCAGCTCCACCGCCGATCTACCGTGCGGCCCCACGTGCCTTGGGTGGTACGAAGAGTGCTGCGACGCGATGCCGCCCGAGGATTGCTGATCGGAGCTCGGTACACGAGGCCGGCGGCGGGAGCCTGGCGCCCGCCGCTCGTCACGCTCGTCGGTGACCCGAGCGATCGCCTCGGCCGGCGCGGGGACTTGCGGCGCGTACGGCTTTGGTCGAGCATGCGGGCGCCATGAAACATATCGCTGGTTCGCTCGCGCTCGTGCTCTCCGTGTCCTTCGCGCTTGCCTGCGACTCGGGCGAGAAGAAGGGCGACGACAAGAAGGCCGAGGCGAAGAAGGATGACGCCAAGGGCGGCAAGGCCGACGTGAAGGCCCCCACGGGTGCCGACGCGGACGCCAAGGCCGACGCGGACGCCAAGGCCGACGCCAAGGCGGCCGAGCCCGTCAAGCTCGCCACGCTGTCGCTCGAGGAGGCCGAGATCGACGCCACGCTGCAGGCCCCCGAGGGCGCCAAGGCGGCCGACGAGTTCGGCGCCGTGGTCGTGAGCGCCGGCGAGAGCTTCCAGCTCCAGGTCACCGGTAGTGGCACCGATCTCGCCGCGCGCAAGAAGGAGATCGAGGCCAACACGGTCAACAAGCTCAAGGCGTTCGTCGCCGACACGCCCACCGAGCTGCTCTACGAGACCGAGGTGATGGGCAAGCCCGAGTTCCACTTCGTGGCCAACGTGGAGCTCGACGGCGCCAAGTACCACTGCGAAGACAAGAAGGGGCAGGCGTTCACCCGCGCCGACGTGGACGCGATGCTCGCGGCCTGCAAGTCGCTCAAGGCGCTGGAGTAGGGGCCCGAGCGCGGCGGGGACTCGCGGCGCCCGCCTGGTCCCCGCGCGCACCAGCCGCGGAGAGTGGTAAGGTCTCGGTTTGCGCCGGCCATGCGAATCGACCGCCTCGAGCTCGTGAACTTCCGTGGCTTCGAGCGCCTCGAGCTCGAGCTGCACCCGCGGCTGACGTTGCTCATCGGCGTCAACGGGTCGGGTAAGAGCAACGCGCTCGAGGGGCTCGCGGTGCCTTTGGGGCGCTGGTTGCGCTGGATCGCGGAACCGGAGGTCGCCGGTCAGCGCAGCCTCGAACGCCGCGACGTACGAAGGATCTTGGTCGAGGTGGACGGGGTTCCGAGCCTGGAGCCGCGATTCCCAGTGACGTTGCGAGCGGAAGCCGTCGTGTTCGGCACCGCATCCACCTGGTCGACCTCGCTGGACCGAGGAGATCTCATCGCGGCGGAAAGTACGTATTACGGCCCTCCGGGTTCCAACGAGGTCGATACGGCGACTCCGATCGATCTGCCGGTCGTAGTCTATTACGGCACACAGCGGCTCTGGATGGCCGCGGCGCCAGCCCGCGACGGCAAGCTCGGCTCGCGCTTGGAGGGCTACGAGAGGTGTTTGACCTCGGGAGTCAGCTACCCGCTGTTCGAGGCGTGGATGGCTTGGCGCACGGAAGCCTCGTTGCAGCGTCTCGCCGATCTCATCAAGGCTGGCGGCCCGCCCAAGGAAGTCCCCCGCTCGCCCGAGCTCGAAGCCATCGAGCAAGCTGTGCTGGGCTGTGTGGAGGGGGCCAAGCGCTTCTTCTACGACATCAACCACCAGGAGCTGCGCCTCGAGCTCGACACGGGAGAGCTCCTCCCGTTCTCACAGCTTTCCGACGGCTACCGCAACCTCGTGGCGATGGTCGCTGATATCACTTGGCGTGCGTCACAGCTCAACCCGCGCTATGGCGCCGATGCAGCTCGCAAAGTCACCGGCGTCGTGCTCATCGACGAGCTCGAGCTGCACCTGCACCCCGCGTGGCAGCGCAAGGTGATCCACGACCTCCTCGCCACGTTCCCCAACGTGCAGTTCATCGCCACCACCCACTCGCCCCAGATCATCGCGTCGGCTCGTCCCGAGCACATGTGGCTGCTCCACCAGGGCAAGGCCCATCGCCCCGGACCCGTCCACGGCAAGGACACCAACACGATCCTCCGAGACCTGATGGGAGTGGCGGAGCGGCCCGTGTGGATGCAGGAACGCCTGGACCGGCTGGCCCGGCTCATCGATGCCGGCGCGGCGGCGGAAGCCAAAGCGCTACTGGTCGAGATCGAGGACGACCTCGGACATGACGACCCCACGGTGGCTGGCCTGCAGTGGGAGCTGCACGACCTCGAGGTCCACGGTGCGCCGGATTCAGAAGCATAGGGAGCCCGAGTGTCTCGCAGCCGCGCGCCGGGATCTTGCGGCGGTGCGTCGCGAGCTCGTGGCGGTGCGTCGCGAGCTCGCCTCGGCAGGCCGCGAAGGTGCTCCGACGGGATCGCCGAGCCGGGACGACTGGGCTACGTTGACGGCTGCGTGCAAGGACGCCGTGCGGCGAGCGCTGGAGGCCGAGCAGGCGGGTCTTTGTGCATACTGCATGCGACGCATCGATGGGACGCGAGGTGCACGTGACGACGACCCGCAAGCCGGTGGCATGCGGGTAGAGCACTGGACTCCTCGCTCGGAGGATCCTTCGCGCACGTTCGAGTGGTCCAACCTCCTGGGGGTCTGCGGCGGCATCCTCGAGGCGTCGGGCGGGAGTACCGAGCAGACCTGCGACAAGGTGCGCGGCGAGCGGGAGCTCGAGCTGCACCCGGCTCATCCGACCGTCGATGTGCAGGCACTGTTTCGCTACACGGCGGAAGGAGAAATCCTGTCCGAGGATGCAAGGGCGCGCCGGGACATCGAGACGCTCAATTTGCAGGCCGGGGTGCTACGAGCTCGCCGACGCGAGGTGTGGCGGTCCCAAGGTGCCAAGCTGCGAAGGGACGACTCGCTGGGCGTGCTGCGACGCATATTGCGCGACGCCCGTACGCCCGGAGTCGATGGCCGCCTGCCTCCGTTCGCGGCCGTGATCGAGTACTACGTCACCCGCAAGCTGCGGCAGCGCGGCGCGAAGACCTGACCCGCGCTCCTGCTCGTTGCATTGGGTAGGCCGGCCGCCCTGGGGGGCCGGCGGGCGGTGTTGGGCGGCTGTAAGGGGGCCTTGGCGGCTGGCGTTCGGGGGCCGCCATGCGACGGATGAATCCCCTGTTCTTGCTGCTTGCCCTGCTGTTCGTGCTCGCGCCCGTGACCGCTTCCGCGTCCGGCCTCCAGATCGCTGGGGGCAAGCGCGAGCGGGTCAAGCGGGAGTGGAAGGAGACGCCGTCCCGCCAGGGGATCTACGTGGGGGCCAACATTCGCCCCGGAGCGGCCGGGATGGCGAGCACGTTCATCCCCGTGATCCGCGGGGAGTACGAGGTGGGCGGGGGCATCACCGACCGCTTCACGCTCGGCGTGGCGCTGGGCGGCACCGCGTACCTGGGCGTGAACAAGGGCAGCTTCGACGCCAACATCGTCGCGAACCGCTTCTTCGGCCGGGGCTTCTTCCTGCGGGCCATGGCGGGCGTGGCCAGCCGATCGCCCGTCATCGGCTCGGCCGCCATGATGCCCGGCGTGGGTGGCTCGCTGGGGTTGGGCTACGAATTCCGCGTGCTGCAGCGGGTGGGCGTGGGCCTTGGCGCCGACTACGACCTCCGCGCCCGCATCGACGGCCACGTGGCCCAGACCTGGCTCTTCGGCCTCCGCTTCACCGGATACCTGAAGAAGAAGGACTGAGGCGGGCGGCTCGCCCGGCCGCGGGGAACAGGGAGCTACGGGCCAAGAAATACGGCCGTGGTCCCGCTCACCCCCCCGGCGACCGGGACCACGGCCTGCCTCAATGTCCCGAACATCAGACAACCCGTGCGCCGACCCTTTCCAGGGCCGGCGCGATTTTTTTACTCGGTGAGCAGCATCCGTCGTGGTGCTGACGGGTCCTTCGCTCGCCCTGGCCGCACAGAGCGAGCCGGGGGCCCGTGCTAGGATCGCGCCATGGCGACGGCGCGTGCGCGAGTCCCTGGAGCCGTGTGGCTCGGGTGGGCGCTGGTGGCGGCCTGCGGCGGTCCCGAGAGCCTGCCGTGCGAGGAGCCGGCAGGGAGCACGCCGGAGCTCCACCGGGTGCCGCTGACCGTGGGTGACGTCGAGGTCTCGGCCGAGGTGGCGCAGGGGCAGGAGGCCCGCAGCTCGGCATGGGCGGGCCGGCGGTGCGATCTCGACGCGCTCTTGTGGGTGCCCGACGCCGTGGGTCCGGCCGCGATCGAGCTGTGCGAGGTCGAGGTGGCCGTGGATCTCGCGTTCGTGCGCCAAGGCGAGGTGGTGGCCGTGGAGCTGGAGCGCCCACCGTGCGAGCTGCCGTGCGAGTCGTGCCCGCTCTACGGGGCGGATGGGCCTGCGGTGGATGCGGTGCTGTGGCTCTTGGCCGGGCAGATCGATGTGGCGGTGGGCGATTCCGTCACCGGGCTCGAGGCCGTGGCCTTGCCGATGGAGTGATCCTCCGGCCCTGGGCCCACGGATGGCGCTTTCGGCGGCTGTGACGCCGACCACGAAAAGCATCCCTTTGCTCGGGAATGGTGGGTGGCCATTCGTACGCCCGTGGGGCAAGATGGAATACGGGGAGCGTTCCCAATGAGCCTCGGAGTCCTGCTGGCGTTGAGCGTGGCCTCGTCCGTCATGGGCGGTGGCTCGGTGCCGGGCGTGGTCGCTCCGGGGATGGTGAGCACCCCTCCGAGCTCGCCGCCGCCGTCGAGCGTGGTGACCCCCCCGAGCGCTGCTCCGCCGACGGCTGCACCACCCGCCGTGGTGACTCCGCCGACCGCGACGCCCCCGGCCGTGACTCCGCCATCGGGTGTTGTGACGCCCCCGGCCGTGACGCCTCCAGTCGCGACTCCACCATCGAGCGTGGTGACCCCGCCAGCTGCGACTCCGCCGACCGCTACACCCCCTGGGGGAACGCCCCCGGCTGATCTGAAGGCACCGCAAGCCCCGAGCGGCCCGCCGAGCGGTGGTCCGCCCGCGGGTGGTGCTCCGACCGGGCTCGCCGGCTCGGGTGCTCCACCCGTGCCGCCCACTGGCGCTCCCACGGTCACTCCGCCCGCGCCCACGCTTCCTCCCGGTGGCGCGGCGGCCGTCGTTGCTCCGCCGCCCGGTGGTGCCCCGACCACGCCGCCGTCCGGTGTGCCCATCGATCCCGTGCTCGACGGGGCCGGCAAGGCGATCTCGAAGGCGGCCGAAATCAAGGACCGAGCCGATGCCGTCCGCGACGATCTCGGCAAGCTCGCGCCCAACGAAGCGCCTGCCGACGACGAAGACGACGAGGCGAGCCCGGACCGCGAGGAGGCTCCGCCGGCACAGCCGGAGCCCACGTACGATCCCGGAACCGTCGACTACACCGACACCTGGGACACCCCTCCGCGCTCCACCGTGGTGGTCACCCGCGTGGTCGTGCAGCACCCCGTGTCGCGGCCACCCGCGCCCGCGCCCGTGCCCTCGTACGAGCCGCGCGCCCATGGGTTCGCCGGCCTGTCGCTGCGGGGCACCACCACCACCAATCACAACCCCAGCGTGCTCAGCGGTGGGCGGCTCGGGTTCGTGTTCGACGATCGCTTCACCATCGGTGGGGCGTTCTACTCGCTCACCGCCCGCTTCGGCGGACCCATCGTCGACCCCGTGGGCAACAAGCTGGGCATGCGCATGGCCTACGGTGGCGTGCTGCTCGGCTGGACGCTCTACAAGGGCCGCGTGATGCGGCTCGGCCTCGAGACGCTCGCGGGTGCGGGTGCAGCGTGCATATCGACCAACCGGCGCTCGCACGGCAAGTGGCAGTGCCTCGAGAAGGTGGGCCTGGTGTCGATCGAGCCCGGCCTCTCGCTCGGCTTCATCGTCACCGACTGGGTGCGCCTGGGGCTGACCGGCGGCTACCGCTTCGTCACACGCGAGGCCTGGCGCTCGCCCAACGATTTCACGATGTCGGGACCCTACGTCGGGATCGACATCGACTTCGGGGCGTTCCGGGACCATCGATAGCCCCCGCAGCCCGCGTGCGGCAAGCGAGCAGCTCGCTGGAGCGGCTCAGCCGATCACCAGCACGTTCGCATCGGGCGGGTCGGCGAACAGCCGCGCCACCGTGGCCGCGCGACGCTCGAGCACGCGACGCTGGTTGAGGTAGCCCTTGTCGGTGGTCTCGCCCGCGTCGAGCGACGGCGGCTCGAGCTCGAGCGACACCCGCAGGATCGCAGTGCTCGATGCGGGGTGCTGCTCGTTGAAGCGGCGTAGCGCGGTCACGATGTGCTCGCGCAGTCGAGCGGCCGCCGCGTCGTCGGCCGGCCGCGCCACGAACAACAGCGCACCGAGGAAGTCGCGGTCGTGGCCGGCGATCACCGCGTCTTGCACCTGTGGCGCGCAGGCGTCCACCACCCCCACGCGAAGCTTGCCCACCACCACCCAGGTCCCGGTGGCGAGCTTGAAGTTCTCACCGAGCCGGCCTTCGAACGCGATGCCCCGCACGGGCTCGGCTTCGTCGACCAAGCGGCCCGCGTCGCCGGTGTGGAGGAAGCCGTCCTCGTCGAGCGCGGGCGGCTCGATCGCCCCGCCGGGCATCCACGTGCCAGGGGTGACGTTGGGGCCGCGCACGCGCAGCTCGTGACGCCCTTCGGTGGCCGCGAGCTTCACCTCCACGCCGGGCGCGGGCAGGCCGATCACGGCAGGTGTAGCGGTGGGGAAGTACGCGCTCGTGGCCAGTGGCGCGGTCTCGGTGGAGCCCCATGCCGAGGCGAAGAACACGGGGCGCGCCTCGGCGCGTGCGAGCGCCTCGAGCCGCGCCCGCGTGGCGGGGGGCAGCGCAGCCGCGGCGTAGAACAAGAGGTCGAGCCGTGCGAAGAACCGGCGGCGCAGCTCGGGATCGGCCTCCATGAGGCCGGCGAGCAGATCGTAGCCGCGCGGTACGTTGAAGTAGAGCGTGGGTGACACGTCCCGCAGGTTGCGGGCCGTCTCCTCCACCAGCCCGGGCGCCGCGCGGCCACCATCGATGTAGAGCGTGCCGCCATGGCGCAGGATCATGTGCAGATTGTGGTTGCCGCCGAACGTGTGGCTCCACGGCAGCCAGTCCACGGTGATGGGCGGTGTATCGGCGAGGAACGGCCACAGCGTGGCGATGGCCTCTTGGTTGCTGCAGAGCATGCGCTGGGTGTTCACCACGCCCTTGGGCATGCCGGTGGAGCCCGAGGTGAACAGGATCTTCGCGATCGTGTCGGGGCCCACGTCGGCCCACGCCCGCTCCATTGCGGCGTTCGGCTCGGCCTGCAGGAGCGTGGCGATGGCGCACGCGGGACGGCCCGCGTCGCCATCGCCCACCAGCACGGCATCGTCGGGCAGGATCGCCAGCGCGGCGCGGTGCCGGGCCAGGCTCTCGGCAAACACCACCCGCGGTCGCAGCGTGGCCATCACGGCGCGGAGGTTGTCGAACGTGGTCGACGACAGCGAGTACGCGGGCGAGATCGGGGCCACCGGCACGCCTACCTGCATCGCGCCGAGCTGCACCAGGGCATGCGCAATGGAATTGGGGGAGAGGATCGCCACCGGGCGATCGCCCCGGGCCCCGAGCTCGAGCAGCGCGCTGCCGACTCGGCGAGTCGCGCTCCATGCGGATGCGTAGTCGAGCGTGCGCCAGCCGTCGCCGTCGCGCTCGGCCAGGAACACGCGATCGGGCGCCCGCTCGGCCCAGCGCTCGAGCAGCACGCCCACCGCTCGTACGGCCCGGGCAGGGACGTGGGGGCAGCGCAGCACGAGATCGGAGCCACGGCGCTCCACGTCGACGGCCGCGGGGGCGAGGCACACGGGGGCATCGGTCATCGGCGTCTAAAGTGGCACGATCGCGGGCGCGGTGGGAGGCCGCGCGCACGGCCGCCGATCGTCCGCCTCGGAGCTGCGATGGTGGCACGGGCACGCGTCATGGCGTAGAAGAGACCATGCGCGAAGACCTGGCCCTGGCCCTGGAGCGCGGCGGCATCGATCCGCGGGGGCTCAACGCGATCCAGCGGATCCTGTTGACCACCGACGGCACCGTCACCGACATGCTCGAAGCGTACTTCCAAGAGCAGATGCAGGTCGTCGTGCTCGCACAGGAGCTGCTCGACAGCCCCGAGTCGATCCACGAGCTCGACCTCGATCCCGGCCAGCCGATCCTCCGCCGCGAGATCCTGCTGCGCGGCAAGCTCAGCGGGCGGACGGTGCTGCACGCCGAGAGCGTGATCGTGCCCGGGCGCCTGAGCGAGCGGCTGCGCATCGGTCTCATGGAGAAGCAGCAGCCGATCGGCCAGCTGCTGCTCGCCGATCGGCTCGAGACCTTTCGCGAGATCGTGCTCTGCACCCGGCGCATGGTCGGCTCGCTCGCTCGCCACTTCCACCTCTACGAGACGACGCCGTTGCTGTCCCGCACCTACGTGATCAGGCTGGAGCGGCAGGGGATCATGCGCATCACCGAGAACTTCCCCGAGCAGGGCATGTGATGCGCATGTGGCTGCCTCGGCCGGCCGAGCTCGTACCCCATCAAGGCCGCTTGATGAGCCAGAGCGCCCGGTTGTAGTAGTTGGCGTCGGCGCCGACGGCGTTGGGGCTCTGGAACCCGGACGACGCCAACCATCCGCCTTCCGCTCCGCGATTGCCCGTGAAGCTCGGCCCGTCGGAGAACGCGTAGCGCTTGGTCTCCAGGTTCGCGAGCAGGAAGGCGCTGCCCTGCGGCTGAACCACCCAGAGCGCCCGATTGTAGTAGTTGGCGTCGGCGCCGACGAGCTTGGGGCTCTGGAACCCGGATGACGCCAACCAGCCGCCTTCACCCCCGCGCGAGCGTGACAGCTCCGAGCCGTCGGAGAACAGGTAGCGCTTGGTCTCGAGGTTCTCGATCAGGAAGGCGTCGCCCTGCTTGCGAATGATCCAGAGCGCCCGATTGTAATAGTTGGCGTCGGCGCCGACGACGTTGGGGCTCTGGAACCCGGACGATGCCAACCAGCCGCCTTCCGCTCCGCGATTGCCCGAGATGGCCGGCCCGTCGGAGAACAGGTAGCGCTTGGTCTCGAGGTTTTCGATCAGGACGGGCTTGTCGAGCAACGTCGCGGGAAACTCGAACGACGACTTGCGGATGATCGGGAAGCTGGCGTTGAGATCGGCGTTGGGACGCTCGCGGGCGAGCACGGCATAGAGCTCGAGGATCTTGCCTTGGTACGCCAGATCGCCGATCGTGAAGGTCCCGTCGGTGTTGCGGGTGATCGCATCGATCGTCTTCTCGACGAACGCACCCGGGATCGCCGGATCGGGCACGAGCCGCGAGAACATGTACTCGAAGTGCGCCGTCGCGGACGGGTTGCCGGCGAGATCGACGAGGTACAGGAAGTCGTTGTCGGGCTTTGGGAACTCCTTGCGCAGCACCCGGCACGTGAGCTTGTACGTCCCGTCGCTCGCGCTCGCGGAGGTCCCGGGGCACTCGTACTTGTCGGTGTAGCCCGGGCGCAGCCGGGCGGGTGCGTACATCTGGCTGAAGTTGTGGGTCCGCTTGGCACCCGCCGCCCCGCTGAGGTGCGGCACCATGCTCGTCGAGTCGTTGGCCGGCTTGGTGACCCTCGCGATGTCGAGCACCGTGGCGTAGATGTCGATGATGTGGACGGGAGAGCCGACCGAGCGGCGCGGGTTGGCCACGAAGCACGGCGGCTTGCCGGCCATCACGCCGCCGTCGGCGACGATCATCGGTACGTGCACGCCGCCGATCATCTCGGTGCTCTTGTCGTCGCCCTCGACCTCGTCGACGCTCTCCTTGGTGTCGATGTCTCGGTCCTGGGTGCCGTTGTCACCCACGAACAGGATCACGGTGTTCTCGAGCTGGTCCGCGATCGCCGCGAGCAGCTTGCCGACGTAGTGGTCCATCGACTCGAGCATCGCCACGAGCAGCTCCTGGATCTTGGGCTTGCTCGGGTCCTTGATGGTGGAGGCGCTGTAGGTGCCCGGCGGGGGCACGTGGAGCGGATCGTGCGGGGTGATGAGGTTGAGCGCGATGCACCACGGGCCCGCGGTGCGGTTCTCGGCCAGCCACGCCTTGGCGTCCTCGACCTGATCCTCGGTTGCGTAGAGGAACTGGCGCTCCGCCGGAGCCTGGCGCTTGACCGCGGTGCGCTGGTCGGGGTCGATGACGTCCTTCTCCCAGATGTAGAAGCGCAGATCCGGGTTGTTGCGCAGGAACTCCTCGCTGTAGCGCTGGCGCAGCGCGGCCGCGGCCGCCTGGCGCTTGGTGAGGATCTCGGGGGCGGGGTTGCCGTCGGTGCCGTTGAGGCGATCCCAGCCGACGCGGTCCTGGGTGCTGAACTTGTAGTCGCGGGTTCCGTCGCCGCGCAGGCCTCCGCGATAGATGCCGGCGAAGTGGTCCCAGCCCCAGGTCTTGACCGGGTTCTGGTCCTTGGCCGGATCCGCGGGATCCCGCACCCCGCCGAGATCCCACTTGCCGAACATCGCACAGCGGTAACCGGCGCCGCCGGCCTTGAGCGCCTGTGCGAGCGACTTCAGGTTCCTGTTGTTCGGCAAGAGATCGCCGCCGAGCGGGTAGCCGAGGGAGGTCTTCCACGGCTGCATGCCCGTCCACAGGCTCGCACGCGTGGGTGTGCACACCGGGTGCGCCCACGCGTGCTCGAAGTGGACGCCGCTGCGGAGCATTCGCTCGAAGGTGGGCAGGGGCACCGGCCCCCCCGTGTGGTCGGGCGTCGGGCCGGTGACGTGCGCCTTGACGGTCGCGGCCAGCTTGTCGATGCGGAACCCGTCGACACCGATGTCGTCGGCGAGGATGATGAGGATGTTGGGCTTGGGCATGTCGATGCTCTCGAGTGATGTCGTGGTTCGATCGGTTCGTGGGTCTGGTGGCGCGGGCGGGCCTAGGCGAGGAAGCGCGCGTAGTCCCGCACGGCGGCGCCGCGACGCAGCGCGGTCGCCATGGCGCGCAAGGCCGGCCGTGTGTGCGCGTAGAACAGCTTGTAGCCCTCGCACAGGTGATTGAGGTGTGGCTCGCCCGCGGGCGTGTGTGCGACGCGGTGGGCCGGGCAGCCGCCGTAGCAGTGCTCGAGGAACTCGCAGCGCTTGCAGTAGTCCGGCAGCATGTCGTGCTTGTCGTTCCCGAACTTGGCCTGCTGCGACCCGTCGACGAGCACCGCGAGCCGGGTCGTGGCCAGGTTGCCGAGCTTGTGCGCGGGCGTGACGAAGTGGTCGCAGCTGTAGAGATCCCCGTTGTGCTCGACCGCCAGCGCGCGCCCGCAGGTGTGCGAGTGCACGCACGACGTGGACGGCTGGCCCAGCGTGAGGCCGAGCATCATGTCGAAGTGCTGCACGAAGGCCTCGCCGATGTCGGCGACGATCCACGCGTCCCACACCGCGTTGAGGAAGCGCCCCCACTGCTCGGAGCGCACGCTGCGACTCGACACGCCGCTCTGCGGCTGCGGCTCGGGCTCGACAAGGGGAATGAGTTGGATGAAACGGGCCCCGATGCCCCGCAGGAACCGGTAGACCTCGGCCCCGTGGTCACCGTTGTCGCTCTGCACCACGGTCAAGGCGTTCCACTCGACGCCGTTGCGCGCGAGCGCCTCGAGCCCGGCCATCACGCGGGTGAAGGTCCCGCGCCCGGCGAGATCGAGTCGGTAGCGGTCGTGCAGCGCCTGTGCGCCGTCGATCGAGATTCCGACCAGGAAGCCCTCGTCGCGCAGGAACGTGCACCACTCGTCGTCGAGCAGCATGCCGTTGGTCTGGAGCGCATTGGTGACGAGCTGGCCTGGTCGGGCGTGGCGCTGCTGTAGCGCCACGACCGCGCGAAAGAACTCGAGCCCGAGCAGCGTGGGCTCGCCACCCTGCCATGCGAAGTTGACCTCGACATGGCCCGGCTGGGCCTCGATGTACTGCTGGACGTAGCGTTCCAGCACCTCCGGAGTCATGCGAAAGTCGCTGCGCTTCTGGTGCGGGTAGAGCTCCTCCTTCTCGAGATAGAAGCAGTACTCACAGTTGATGTTGCAGATCGCACCGGTCGGCTTGGCGATCACGTGGAAGGGTGAGCTGGCACTGGCGTGGGTGTCGACCATGGACACGACGACTACGGCGAGCAATCTAGAGGATCGCAACCGTGGTGTCACCGGTGAGCCCGGCGTGCTGCATGATCTGCAAGCACCCACGTCATCACCGTTTTACGGCACGTCGCGCCGCGATCCGATGCAAACGAGTGAAAGCGAATGAAAGCGAGTGCGTGCGGGTGAAAGCGTCTGCGGATGCGGGAGTGATGCGGGCTTGCTCGACCCTTCCGGGCAGGATACGAACCCTGGAATCGCGCCGAATGAACGCCGCCGAGCAGTCCGCGTCTCATGGCCTCGTCGAGCCGGTCGACGTCCCGGCCCGCATCGCCGCCTGGGCAGAGCGGCAGCCCCACGCCGTTGCACTCGAGCATGCCGGCGAGCGGCTGAGCTACGCCGAGCTGGTGGCCCGCTCGAACCAGCTCGCACACGCCTTGCGCGAGCGTGGCGTCGGGCCGGAGGTGCGCGTGGGCGTGCTGCTCGAGCGCTCGCTCGACATGGTCGTGGCGCTGCTCGCCGTGCTCTGCACAGGTGGGGCCTACGTGCCGCTCGACCCCGACTACCCAGGCGAGCGGCTCCGATTCGTGGCCGAGGATGCCGGCCTCGCGCTGGTGATCACCCATGCCGCGGTGCGGGCCGAGTGGCTCGGTGACGCTCCGATCCTCGCGCTCGAGCACGCGCAGCTCGAGCGACGGCCGGTCGATGACCCGCACACCGTGGTCGCGCCGGCGAGCCTCGCCTACGTGATCTACACCTCCGGCTCGACCGGGCGGCCCAAGGGGGTGGCGGTTGCCCGGCTCGGGCTGCTCAACCTCATCGATCGTCTCGCGGAGATCCAGCCGTTCGCGCCCGGGCGTCGCGCGCTCGGCTACTGCTCGGTCGGCTTCGACGGCATGGGCCACGAGACCTGGGGCGCGCTCGGCAACGGGGCGACCCTGGTGCTCGCGGCCCGCAGCGAGCGTATCGAGCCCCAGCGGCTCGCGGCCCTGCTCGCACGCGTCGACACGGCGTCGCTGGTGCCCACGCTGGTGGCGACGCTCGATCCCGCCGTGGTCGCGCCCGACTTCTGCATGGTCGTGGCCGGCGAGGCGTGCTCGCCCGAGCTCGCGGCGCGCTGGGCCAGCCGCTGCACGCTCGTCAACTGCTACGGCCCGACCGAGGCCACGGTCACCGCCGCGTACGCGCGCGTCGACGCCGGCGAGCTGGCGGCGGACCGTCCCCCGCCGATCGGCAGGGCCATCGCCAACGTCGAGCTCCACGTGCTCGACGAGCGGCTCGAGCCGGTCGCGACGGGAGACGTGGGCGAGCTCTACATCGCCGGTGTCGGTCTCGCCCGCGGCTACCTCGATCGCCCGCGTGCGACGGCCGAGCGCTTCGTCCCCAATCCGTTCGACGAGTCCGGTGCGCGGATGTACCGGAGCGGTGACCGCTGTCGTGTGCGCGAGGACGGCCGGCTCGAGCTCGTGGGCCGTGTCGATCACGAGGTCAAGATCCGGGGCGTGCGGATCGACCTCGGCGAGATCGAGGCGACGCTGCGCGAGCACCCGCAGGTGGCCGAGGCGGTGGTCGTGCTCGCCGAGGCCGGCGAGCGGCGCCTGCTCGCCCACGTGGTCCCGCGCGCGGGCGAGGACCTGCAAGCGACCCACGTCGCCAAGTGGCAGCTGCTCAACGAGCAGGTCTATGCCGAGCAGGGGGAGCAGGCCGAGCAGTCCGAGCAGGCCGAGCAGGCCGAGCACGTCGACCTCTCGGGCTGGAAGAGCAGCTACGACGGCGAGCCGATCCCCGAGCACGAGATGCGCGAGTGGATCGAGGCGACGGTGGCCGAGCTGCGAGCGCTGCGGCCGCGGCGGGTGCTCGAGATCGGCTGTGGCTCGGGGCTGCTCCTACGCCGCCTCGCCCCCGAGTGCGAGGCGTACGTGGGCGTCGATTTCGCCGCGGAGGCGCTCGAGCGGATCCGCCAGCGGCAAGCGGTCACGTCGGGGCTCGCGCGGGTGACGCTCGTCCAGCGCGGCGCCGACGATCTCGCGGGCATCCCCGAGCGGGCGTTCGACGTGGTGGTGATGAACTCCGTGCTGCAGGCGTTCCCGAGCGTCGACTACCTGCTGCGGACGCTCGATGGGGCGCTCGCGCGGCTGACCCCGGGCGGGACGCTCTACGTGGGCGACGTTCGCAACCTCGCGCTGTTGCCGGCGTTCCACGCGTCGATCCAGCTCGCGCGGGCCAGCGACGCCACGCGTCGCGCCGAGCTGGCCGAGCGGGTTGCGCTCGAGGTCCAGGTCGAGCACGAGCTGCTCGTCGAGCCCGAGCTGTTCGTGGGTCTGCAGGGTCGCTCGCCGCGGGTCGATCGGGTCGAGATCCGGGTCAAGCGAGGGCGACATCGCAACGAGCTGAATTGCTTCCGCTATCAGGCGCTCGTGCACGTGCGCGACGACGCCTCGACCCCGAGCTCGCCGTCCGCGGTCGGGTGGCTTCACTGGTCGGCGCGGGGTCTCTCCGTGGAGAGCCTGCGCGCGTGCTTGCTCGCCGAGCAACCGCCGATCCTCGCGCTCGCGGGGGTTCCCGACGCGCGGGTCTCGGCCGAGGCGCGCACGCTCGCGTGGCTCTCGGGAGAGCACGACGAGCCGGTCGCCGCGCTGCGGCGCGAGCTGGCCGAGCCCGGTGGCGTCGAGCCGGATGCGCTGGTCGAGCTGGGAGAGGCGCTCGGGTATCGCGTGGTCGCGCGCAGCAGCGACGCGAGCGTCGGCGATCCGACCACGCTCGACGTGGTGTTCGTGCGGCGCGACGTGGATCCGGGGGTCGTGCCCCTGCGGGGGCCGCATCCGCGCCAGGTGCTCGCGAGCTACGCCAACGCGCCCTTGCTGGCCCAGCTCGGCCGGACGCTGCCCGGGGTGCTGCGCGATTTCCTGCGCGTGCGGCTGCCCGAGGCGATGATCCCGGCCGGCTTCGCGCTGCACGACGTATTGCCGCGCACCGCCGCCGACAAGCTCGATCGCCTCGCGCTCGCACGCATGGACGTGGCACCCGAGCGCACGAGCGAGACGAGCGAGCAGCTGCCCGCGAGCCCGCTCGAGGCGCGGCTCGCCGCGATCTGGGCCGAGGTGCTGGGACGTGGGCGGGTGGGCGTCCACGACGATTTCTTCGCGCTCGGCGGCGACTCGATTACGGCGATTCAGGTGGTCGTACGGGCGGTGCAGGCGGGGCTGCGGCTCGGCACGAAGCAGCTGTTCGAGCGACGTACGGTGGCACGGCTGGCCGCGATGCTGGAGCTCGAGGTCGGCGGTGCACCGCTCGAGGCCGGCGACGAGGATCTCGATGCGCTCGTGCCCGCCGAGCTGCGTGCGCGTGTACGGGCCGCCCACCCGGGGGTGGTCGACGTGCACCCGATCACGCCGATGCAGGCGGGCATGCTGTTTCACGCGCTGCACGAGCCAGACGCGGCGACCTATGTGGTCCAGTTCCGGATCGAGCTGCTCGGCGAGCTCGACGAGGCCACGCTCGAGACTGCGCTCGCACGGGTGATCGCGCGGCATCCGGCGCTGCGCAGCGGGCTCGTGTGGCGCGACGTCCCGGAGCCGCTCGCGATCGTGCTCGATCGCGTCGAGCCATCGTTCGCGATCGTCGACTGGCGCGGCGAGCCGGCGGACGAAGAGCGAGCGAGGATCGATCGCTGGCTGGAGGTCGATCGTACACGTCCGCCGAGCCCGAGCGAGCCACCGCTGCTGCGCTTCGCCTGGCTGCGCCACGCCGACGACCGTCGACACCTGGTCTTGACCTGCCATCACCTGCTCCTGGATGGCTGGTCGTTCGCGACGATCCTCGACGAAACGCTCGAGATCCAGCGGGCGCTGTGCGCAGGGCAGACGCCGGTGCTGCCCGATCCTCCGCACTTTCGTCGCTACGTGGAGTGGCTCGCGCGACGCGACCTCGGCCCGGCGCGGGAGCACTGGCGGACGCGCCTTGCCACGGCGGGCGAGCCCTGTCGACTGGCGCTGGCGAGCCCCACGGGCGCCGAGCCGGGCACCGCCGCGATCGTGGTCGACCTCGACGCGGCGCTGGCTCGGTCGCTGCAGCGCTTCGCCCGGAGCCAGGGCTTGACCCTCGCCACCGTGTTCCAGGGTGCGTGGGCGCTGGTGCTGGCGCGGCTGTGCTCGCGTCGCGATCCGTGCTTCGGCGTGGTCGTGTCCGGCCGGCCGCCGACGCTGCCGGGAGTCGAGCGGATGGTCGGGCTGTTCCTCGCGACCTTGCCGGTGTCGGTGCGGATCGATCCACGTCGCTCGCTGCTCGACTGGCTGCATGCCCTGCAAGCGGACGTGAGCGCGTGCCAGGAGCACGAAGGGCTCGCGCTCACGGAGCTGCATCGGCTCGCCGGGGGCCGCGGGGGCGTGCCGCTGTTCGACACGGTGCTCGCCTTCGACAACTACCCCGCCAGCGCGAAGCGCCCGGCCGGCTTCCAGATCGGAGAGCTCGCTGTGCACCAGCAGGACAACCATGCGCTCGCGCTCGTGATCCTGCCGGGCGAGCCGCTGCGCATGCTGCTGAGCCGCGATCGCCGACGCGTCGACGAGGGCACGCTCGCACGCGTGGCCGAGCAGCTGCCCGCGCTGCTCTCGGCGATGGTCGCCGATCCGCTGCTGCCGCTGGCCCGGCTCGAGCGGCTGACGGCGGGCACGCGAGCCAGCACGCTCGCGTGGAACGACACGGCCAGGCCCTTCGCGCATGGTCGCGACATCCCCGAGCGGATCGCGAGCTGGGCCGAGCGGACGCCGAGCGCGATCGCGGTCGAGTGTGGCGGTGCGCGGCTCTGCTACGCAGAGCTGGTCCAGCACGCCGATCGACTCGCGCACGTGCTGCTCGAGCGGTTCGGACCAGGCGAGCTCGTGGGGGTGATGCTCTCGCGCTCGACCGAGCTCGTCGTGGCGTTGCTCGCGGTGCTGAGCGCAGGCGCAGCGTATGTTCCGCTCGATCCCGAGTACCCGGCAGAGCGGCTGCGCTTCATGGCCGAGAACGCACGACTCGGTGCGCTGCTGGTCGATCGAAGCACGAGCGATCGCGTGGGCGAGTGGGGAAGGGGGCTGCCGCGGATCGTCGTGGAGCTCGAGGCGCTACGTCAGCCATCGCACGCGGAGCCGCTCCCGAAGGCCGAGCCGGAGGCGCTGGCCTATGTGATCTACACGTCGGGCTCGACCGGCCGGCCCAAGGGGGTGGCAGTCGCGCGGCGCGGGCTCGTCAACCTCGTCGAGCAGGTCGCGGCGCTGCAGCGCCTCGGACCCGGGCGTCGCGCGCTGAGCTTCTGCTCGCTCGCGTTCGACGGGATGGTCCATGAGCTATGGGGAGCGCTGAGCAGCGGCGCGACGCTGGTGGTCGCGACGGCGGACGAGCGGCTCGACCCGCGGCGGCTCGAGGCGTTGCTCGCCGCGGTCGACACGACCGCGCTGACGCCGACGGTGCTGGCGACGCTCGCTCCCGAGGTGGTCGCGCCGAGCTTCTGCATGGCGGTCGCCGGTGAGGCCTGCCCGCGCGAGCTGGCGAGCCGCTGGGCGTCGTGCTGCGAGCTCTTGAACCTCTACGGCCCGACGGAAGCGACGGTGACGGCGTCGTGGGATCGCGTCGATCCTGCGGACGAGCGGCCACCGAGCATCGGCCGGCCGCTCGCGAACGTGCAGCTCCATGTGCTCGACGAGCAGCTCGAGCCGACGCCGGAGGGGCTCGAGGGCGAGATCCATATCGCCGGGGTCGGCCTGGCGCGCGGCTACCTCGGCGCGCCGGGGCTGACCGCCGAGCGCTTCCTACCGAGCCCCTTCGGGGGCCCTGGCGCGCGGATGTACCGGACCGGCGATCGTGGCCGGCGGCGCTGGGACGGCCGCGTGGAGTTCGTCGGCCGCGTCGACCACGAGATCAAGCTCCGCGGCGTACGGGTCGACCTCGGCGAGATCGAGGCGCTGCTGCGCGCGCATCCAGACGTCGCCGAGGCGGCGGTCGTGGTGGCCGCGAGCGGAGAGCGGCGCCTGGTCGCCCACGTGGTCACGCGCACGACTGGGGCATCCGTGGAGGCGCTGCGCGAGCACTTGCGGGCCCGGCTGCCGAGCGCCGTGGTCCCGGCCGCGTTCGTCGTGCATGCGACGCTCCCCAGCACCCCCAACGGGAAGCTCGATCGCGCCGCACTCGCGGCCTTCGATGTACGCGACGAGCTGCATGCTCGCGCGCAGCGCGAGCCGCCGCGCAACCCGATCGAGGCCACGCTGGCGAGCATCTGGGCCGAGGTGCTCGGGCTCGCAGCCGTCGGGATCCACGACAGCTTCTTCGAGCTCGGCGGCGACTCGCTGTCGAGCATCCGCGTGGTCAGCCGGGCGGCGCGTGCCGGGTTGCAGCTCAGCACGCGTCAGCTCTTCGACTACCCCACGATCGCCGCGCTGGCCGAGCGGCTCGGCCCGCTCGCCGCTGCGCCCCCGCTGGTGCGGGTGGCGAGCATCGGCGAGGCGCCGCTGACCCCGATCCAGCGCTGGTTCTTCGCCCAGCGGCTCGCGGCGGCGCATCACTGGAATCAGGCCGAGTGCCTGCCAATTCCCGCGAGCTGGTCGGCCGAGCGGATCGCCGTCGCGCTGCACCGCGTGATCGAGACCCACGACGCGCTACGCCTGGCCTTCGTCGAGCACGATGGCCGCTGGCGGGCCGAGTATCGTCCGTTGCCCGCGCACGTAGTGGTGGAGTCGATCGATCTGTCGAGCTTCGACTCGGCCACGCGAGCCGCCCGGCTCGAGCAGGCGGCAACGCGCATGCAGGCGAGCATGCGCCTCGACCAGCCGCCGCTCGTGCGAGCGCTGCGGGCCGCATGGGATCACGAGGCGGCCCGGCTGGTGCTGGCGATCCATCACCTGGTCGTCGATACCGTGAGCTGGTCGATCCTGCGCGAGGAGCTGGAGGCCCTCTGCACCGCGCAGGATCGCGGCGAGGCCGACGTGGCGCTCGAGCCCGAGGCGAGCTCCTGGCAGCGCTGGGCGCATGCGCAAATCACGCTGGTCGAGAGCGGTGCGCTCGCGTCGGTCCGTCCGACCTGGCTCGCGCTCGTCGGCCGCGAGCCGACGCCGCTGCCGATGCTCGAGCCCCAGCCCGGCACGCACGCTCGCGTGGCGCGGTGCTTCGCGGCCCTCGATCGTTCGACCACCCGCGCGCTGCTGCGAGCGGCTCCGCGCGCATACGCGACCCGAATCGACGAGCTGCTGCTCTGCGGCCTCGCGCTCGCGCTACGCGAGTGGTCCGGCGGCGAGGTCGTGGGCCTCGTGCTCGAGGGGCACGGCCGCGAGGGGTTTTCCTCGCTCGAGGGCCATCGGCTCGAGCGTACCGTGGGCTGGTTCACGACCAGCTTCCCGGTGGTGCTCGACCTCGAAGGCCTCGCCGTCGACGAGCTCGCCGCGCTGATCACCAGCGTGGCCCGGCAGCTGCGGGCCTTGCCGCACAAGGGCGCCAGCTACGGCATGCTGCGCTGGCTCGACCCCGAGGGCGAGCAGCTCCGGCTGCCCGAGCGTGGGTTCGAGCTGGCGTTCAACTACAACGGCCAGCAACGCTCGGTGAGCGCCCACGCCGGCTCGTCTGGGCTGCTGCCCTGCGGCGATCCGACGGGCCCGACGATGGGCGCGGACAACCATCCGGTGGCACCGCTGGCGATCGATTGCATGGTGCTCGACGAGGTCTTCGAGCTCCACGTGGAGTGGGATGCTCGCCGCTTCATGAGCGAGGCGGTGGAGCGCTTCGCGGCCGGCTTCATCGCGGCGCTCGAGCGGGTGGTTCGGCACTGTGTCGAGCGGGTGGGCGCGGAGCGGGAGCGGACCGAGTTCCCGCTCGCGTTCGCCCAGGAGCGGATCTGGCGGATCGACCGGCGCGAGGCCGCCGATCCGCGAATCTCCGGGTCGGCGCTCGAGGCCGAGCCTCGCCGGCCGGGGCACGTCATGCCGCTCGCGCTGCGCCTGCGCGGCACGATCGATCTCGACTGCCTCGCCGCGGCCTTCGGCGTGCTCGTCGAGCGGCACCACGCGTTGCGCACGACCATCGTCGAGCGCGACGGTGCGCTGATGCAGCGGATCCTGCCGACGCAGGCGATCGTGCTGACTCGCGAGCCGCTCGAGGCCCCCTCGCCCGAGGCCCAGCAACGGGCGCTCGCAGACCGCCTCGCAGACACCGCGAGCATGCGTCTGGACGAGCCCGGTGCGCCGATGATGCGCGCGAGCCTGCTCGTGCTGGCGCCCGATCACGTCGTGCTGAGCCTGGTCATCCATCATGCGCTCTGCGACGGCTGGTCGTTCGGCGTGCTCTCGACCGAGCTGCGCGAGGCGTACCGCAGCCTCGTTGCGGGCCGGACCCCGCAGCTCGAGCCGCTGCCGCTGCGCCTGGTCGATCATGCGATCGAGGAGCGGGAGCGCCTGTCGGGGGATCGACTCGCACGCTTGCTCGAGTACTGGCGCGAGCGATTGCGCGGTGTGGCGCCGCTCGAGCTACCCGCCGATCGACCACGGCCGGCACGCGCGAGCGGTCACGGACGGGTGCATGTGTTCGAGCCACCCGCTGCGCTCGGCAAGCGCGTGGCCGAGCTGGCGCGCACGAGCGACACGACCGTGTTCGCGGTGTTGCTGGCAGCGTGGCAGCTGTACTTGGCCCGCCGCTCCCACAGCGACGACGTCGTGGTCGGCACGTTGGTCGCCGGCCGCGAGCGCGCGGAGCTCGAGGGCCTCGTGGGCTGCTTCATCAACCTCGTGCCGCTGCGCCTCGAGCTCGCCGGTGCGGCGAGCTTCGCCGAGCTGGTTCGCCGCGCCACGCACAGCATGCTCGGGGCGTTCGAGCACCAGGCCGCGCCCTTCGACGCCATCGTCGAGGCGCTCGGGCCGGCCGTGGTGCCGGGCGTGCGCCCGCTCGTCTCGGTGCTGTTCATGCTGCAGAACCTCGACGCCGAGCCCGAGCAGGGCTTTGCCGAGGGCGTGTGCAGCGAGACGCTCGTGTCGCTGCAGGCGGTCAGCCGCTTCGATCTCGTGCTGTCGATCCAGCGCACCGCCACGGGCCTCCGCGGCATGCTTCGCTACGCCACCGATCGCTTCGAGCCCCCGAGCGTAGAGCGGCTCGCCGGCGACTACGTGGCCCTGCTCGAGCGGCTCGTCGCAGCGCCCGATGGCGCGCTGCCCGACTCCGAGCCGCCGTCCCCATACGAGCGAGCTTGATGCTCGCGAGCGCGCTCTCGCTCCTCGAGACGACGGCGGAGTAGGGACGCGACGCCGGCTGCGCCGGGCACGGCCGGAGCCCGCGCGATCGCGCTCGTACGGCGGCACAGAACGTGCCACCATCCTCGCGTCCCGATGTCACTGCCGGACGAGACTCGGACGACCGCTGTTCGGTCGCCCGCCCCCGCGTCGATCGACGAGACCGATGCCGGCGACGGCACGCCCGCTCTCGACGGGGGGCGACCCGCTCCAGTGCTCGAGCGCGGGAGCAGCATCGGGCGCTACGTGCTCCTCGAGCGCCTCGGTCGCGGCGGCATGGGGGTGGTCTATGCCGCCTACGACCCCGAGCTCGACCGCCGAATCGCGCTCAAGGTGTTGCACGATACCGAGGACGATGCGGCCGGCCGGCGTCGCAGCCGGCGGCTGCTTCGCGAGGCACAGGCGATGGCGCAGCTCAGCCATCCCAACGTGATCACCGTGCACGACGTGGGCACGTTCGAGGGCCGGGTGTTCTTCGCGATGGAGCTGGTCGAGGGCCGCACGCTCACCGCGTGGCAGCGACAGCAGCCGCGTGCGTGGCCGGAGCTGGTCGAGACGTTCGTCGCGGCCGGGCGCGGGCTGGCGGCGGCGCACGAGGCCGGGCTCGTGCACCGCGATTTCAAGCCCGACAACGTGCTGGTGGGCGAGGATGGGCGCGTGCGCGTGACGGACTTCGGGATCGCCCGGCCCCCGCGCGGGGGCGCGAGGTCCATCTCCACCACGAGCGACGACGAGGCCTCGAGGACCGCGGCCATCGTTGCACTGGACGAGGACCACGACGGAAAGCGAAAGCAGGCCACCGTCACCGTGGACGTCGATCGCAAGGTGTCGCCGAGCCGGTCGTGGCCGGCCGCGGCCTCGTCGTCGCAGGCGATGGGGCGGACGCCGTCCGCGAGCGCAAGCGGCCGCGTGCTCGACATGACGCTCACGCGGCCGGGCGCGCTGGCGGGCACGCCCGCGTACATGTCGCCCGAGCAATTCGGCGAGGGGGCGCTCGATGCCCGCGGCGATCAGTTCAGCTTCTGCGTGGCGCTGTGGGAGGCGCTCTACGGCGAGGCGCCGTTTGCCGGCACCACGGCGGCCGAGCGGGCGGTGGCGGTGATGAGCGGCGCGCTGCGGGAGCCTCCGGCGACCACCGACGTGCCCGCGTTCGTGCGCGCTGCGCTGACTCGCGGCCTCGCGGTGGAACCCGGCGCTCGCCACCCCGACATGGCGGCGCTGCTGACCGCGCTCGGCCAGCGCCCCGTGCGACGGCAGCGGTGGTGGCTGGCCGCGGGGGGCCTCGTGGCGGCCATGGGAGCCACCGCGGCCGCGATCGCCCTGCGGACCGATCCATGCGTGAGCGCAGGTCGAGACGAGATGGCGAGCACGTGGGGCGACGAGGCACGCGCGTCGGTGGAGACGATGATGCTCGGCAGTGCGCTGCCCTACGCACCCGACACGTGGAGCCGCGTGCAGGCGCGGCTCGATGCCAAGGCCGAGGCCTGGGAAGCAGGCCGCGTGGACGCGTGCCGGGCCGGGCGCGACGGCAGGATCACCGCGGCGCAGCTGGCCCGCCGCGAGCGCTGCCTCGAGCGGCAGCGAGCGCAGCTCGGCGCGCTGGTCGACGTGCTCGCGCAGGCCGATGACGGCACGGTCGAGCGGGCGAGCACCATGGTGGCCGAGCTGCCGCGCGCCGACGCATGCGCCGACCCGGAGACGTTGTTCGATGTGCCGATCGAGCCCGAGGATCCGGAGCTCTTGGCGCTGCGCGAGCGCTACCTGTACATCGTGGCGCTCGAGGACGCCGGGCGGGCCAAGGACGCGCTGCCGCTCGCCGAGGCGCTCGAGCCCGAGGCGGTGGCGCACGGTGACTCCGAGCTGCTCGTCGATGCGATGCGGGTCCGCGCCTCGTTGCTCGCCCGCTTCGACCCCGCGGCCGGCGAGACGGCGATGCGCCGCACGTACTTCGAGGCCGTGCGGCGCCATCGGGACGCCGTGGCGGCTCGCATGGCGACGGCGCTGGTGTTCAACATCGGCTACATCCAGGCGCGCAACGAAGACGGGCTCGAGTGGGTGGAGCACGCCAGCGCGGCGATCGATCGCATCGGCGGCCAGCCACGGATGCGGCTCACGCTGCTCCAGCACACCGGCGACACGCACACGCGCCACGGGGACTTGGACGCCGCCAAGGTCCAGTACGACCTCGCGTGGGCGATGGTGGACGAGCTCGAGGCGCAGGGCGAGCCACCCGAGGTGGTGGCGAAGCAGCGGCGAGCCGTGGCGACGGGCTCGGCGATGGTCAAGTTCGAGCTCGGCCAGATCACGGCCGCGCGCGCCGACCTCCAGCAGGCGCTGGCCAACACCGAGGAGCTGGTGGGGTCCAAGCACCCCGAGGTGGGCCGGCTCCACAACGAGCTCGGCAACGTTGCGATGCGGGAGGGCAAGCTCGACGAGGCGCGCGATCACTACCAGACCGCGCTGCAGGTGTGGGCGGTCTCGGATGGCGAGCATGCGCCCTCGCGCGTGCCGGTGCTGACCAACCTCGGCAACGTGGCCGACATGCAGGGCCGGTTCGAGGAGGCGCGTGCCTACTACGAACAGGCGCTCGCGGTGGCCGAGAAGGTGTTCGGGCCCGAGCATGTCGACGTGGCGTTCGTGCTGGTCAACCTGGGCATCCTGTACGAGCACGCGGGCGACGTAGAACAGGCGCAGAGGCGCTACGAGCAGGCGCTCGCGCTGCGCGAGCGCGCGCGTGGGACCGAGCACCCTTCGGTGGTGAACCCGGTGCTGGGCCTGTCGCGGCTGGCGCTGGTGCGAGGCGATGGCGAGGCGGCGCGGACCCATGCCGAGCGGGCGCTGAAGGTGCGACGGGCCGGTGGAGGCGAGGACGGACCGGGCGTGGCCGAGGTGCTGCTGACGGTCGGGCGGGCGCAAGTGCTGCAGGGCGAGGCTGCCGAGGGCCGCAAGACGTTCGAGCGCTTGCTCGAGATCTGTGTCTCGCACGAGTGCGACGCCGAGTGGACCGCGCGTGCCGCGGTGGAGCTGTGGCTCGTGCTGCCGCCCGAGGAGCGGCCGCAGCATGACGCGCTGCTCGAGCGCACGCGGGCGGATCTCGAGCGAGTGGGCACCGAAGGGGCGACGACCCGCGAGCGGCTGCGCGAGGCCGAGGCGCTGCGGCAGGGCCGGGCCGGTGACGCGCCCGGGAGTCAGCCCCAGGCGCAGTAGCCGAAGGCCATCATCACCAACGGATCGCACCGCATGCCCGCCGGGCAGACCTCGGTCTCGTCGCAGAAGATCACGCAGCCCATCGGGCCTCCGACGTCGGTGCAGACGACGGAGGACGCGGGCTCGAGGCTGGGTGGGCAGTCGTCGTCGAGCTCGCAGGGCGGGGCGCAGACCGAAGCGTCGTTGTCCAGGATGCAGTAGGAGTCTGCATCTTCGCAGTCGCCCCCGTCCGTGCACGGACCGTAGGGATCGGGGCCGAGCCCGGGGCCGGTGGAGGAGGCGTCCGTGGTCGTGGTCGTGGTCGTGGTCGCGGTCTCCACGCCCGGCTCGCTCGTCGAGTCCGGCGGCTCCGTGGTCGAGTCGATGGTCATCGACGTGGAGGACGTCGAGCTCGTGGAGAGGCCCGAGCTCGAGCCGTCGTCGAGCGACTCGACGGGCGGGACGGAGGTCATGCCGGGATCGGGATCGGTGGTGCCGACATCGGAGCTCGAGCCACCGCCGACGCACTCGCCCGACAGCCCGCCCGCCAGCCCGCCGTACCGGTGACCCGAGGGACACGACTCGTCGGGAAAGCTGCACACCCCCTCGGCCTCGCAGCGGCCCGCGGCCTCGTCCGTCACGCACTGCGCGTCGGCATTGCAGGCGAACGACTCGGCGACCGAGCACGCGGTCGGCCACGGCAGGGCCGCCACGAACAACCAGTGGACCATCGCACGCATGAGCGATGGGATGATACCGCGTGTGTTGGGCTCGAGGGGTGGAATCGACGGACCAGGTGCGAGCTGGGGTCTTCACACCCCAGCGCGCTCATGGGCATCGGCGATGACGAGCCCGTTGCTCCCGCACGAGGACGTTACTTCGAGACGCCTGGGCCGTGGAGCGCGAAGTGGGCACCCTGCGGATCGATGAGCTGTGCGACCCGGGTGCCGCCGGGGACGTCCTGCGGTCCGAAGATCTTCTTGGCGCCCTTGGCTTCCGCGCGCTGGATCGCCGCGTCGAGATCCTCGACGTTGATGTAATAGACCCACGTGGGGGGCATCGGCATGTCCGGCGTCTTGGTCATCATACCGCCGTACATCTTGCCGTCCTTGCCGTACATCAAGTACTTGCCGGCCGGGCCCATGTCCATCTCGTCGAGCTTCTCCCAGCCGAACAGCTTGCCGTAGAACTCGAAGCCAGCGCCATGGTCGGTGGTGATGAGCTCGTTCCAGCCGATTTCGCCGGCCTTCTGCATGTCGTGCGGCGTCATCGTGCCCTCGGGCTGGAACACCGAGAGCGATGCGCCCTGCGGATCCGCGATCACGCTGAAGCGGCCGACCTTCGGGATCGCGGTGGGCGGTACGTGGACGTTGCCGCCGGTCGCCTTCACCTTCGCGACCGTTGCGTCGACGTCGTCGACGGACACGTGGCCCATCCAATGCGGCGGCGCGCCCATCTTCTTCGCCTCCTCGGGCAACGTCATCACCCCGCCGATCGATCCCTGGCTGGTGACCCACATCATGTACGACTCGGGTCCGACCGACTCGGAAAACGCCTCGGTCTTCCATCCGATCACCTCGGTGTAGAACGCGATCGCACCCCGCGGGTCGGTGGTCATCAGCTCGTGCCAAACGAAACGTCCACTCATCTTCCCACCTGCTTTCGTCTCCGGGGCCGCGCCCCGGTCGGTTGAATTTGGGCGCCGAGCATCGCCGAAGACCACCACGCTGACAAACGAGCACGCTCACGGTCGTCCCCGTACCACCACGCTCGACCGAACGCCGTCGTCCGACCGAGCACTGCTGCCTCGCAACCGCGAGAATCCGGATCATGGGCAGGAGCACTGGATCGAACTGATCCATCGAACTGCCGGCTGGCCGAGCCTGATCCCTCGGGGCGATGTGACGTCTCGACCTGCGCCGAGGCGGCCACCAATGCGCCGGCCCTGGCCGCCCCGCCGGCGACTCACGGAGCGATCGACGGAAACACGCGAACCAGCGCCGCCAAGAGCTCCGCGTCCAGGTCTCGGAGGCAGAGGCGTGCGGAGGCCATGAACGCCTCGATCTCGTGCTCGTGCAAGCGCTCACCGAGCGGGTAGTCGTCTCCCCATGCGTCCAGGAACCAGCGACACCAGCACGCGAACGTTCCCACTGCGCTGGTGTCCATGTCGTCCATGTCGTCGACGCAGCCGAGCAGCTTCGGCCGAGGCCGAGGGTCGAGCATCGCGGCGCGAGCGAGCAAGACGCCAACGCACACATCGAGCTGGCGGCGATCGACGAGAAGATCCCGCGCTTCGTCGATGCTCGCGGGAGCGGCGGCTGGATGGCCCATGCAGAGCGTCTCCAGCCGTTCGTGGAGCTGCACGTCCACGATGTGGCTGTAGTGGTACAGCACCCAGCGCCAGCGGCTGATGCTCCGCTCGAAGACGAAGTCGGGCTCGTCGACATCGAACAGCTGCGACAGCTCGATGATCGCGAGCCGTGCGCGCGTCTCGTAGCGCGTCTGGTCGTCGATGCCGAGCTCGGGCGGCGGGTCTTCGGCACGGACGACCATCATCGCGTACGCTCGGTGGATCCACTCGGCGAGGCACAGCGAGAGGAGCTTGCCGAGGATGGTGGCGTGGCCGGCCGGCGGGTGTCTCAAGCCCGCGCGCAGGCGTTCGTCCAGGGGCCAGGGGCGCCGGAGCTGCCGGGGCCGGGGTCGCAGGCCCACGGGCGGATGCGCGCTTGGAGCAGCCACGATGAACGCAGTCTGACTCTCGCCATCGAGCCTGCACGGTGGTGCATTCGATTTGGTGAGCTCGTCCTTCGCGTCGCTCATCGCCGCGGCCCCGGCCTTGGTGCAAGAGCAAGCGTCGTGCCACGGCTCCACGCTGCGACGGGAATCCAGGAATTTCGCTCGAACCCAGTGCCACGTGGGGGTCGATGGGGGGGCGAGTGTAGCCATTCCGCCGACCAGCCATTGCCGGAGCCGAGCCCGCCGGGTCGAGCGGCGGGGCGCCGAGGCTCAGCGCTCGGGCTCGCAGCGGTCGGAACGAAATCAGGGCGGCCAGGCGCAGAAGCCGACACCCATGGAGAGATCGCAGGTCATGCCGGCGAGGCACTCGTCGGGCGACTCGCACAGGAGGACGCATCCCATGCCATTCACGGCGGGGAGGCAGAGGGGTGGCCCGACGTCCCGGCCCGCGTCGACGCAGGGCGCGTCGTTGCAGGGCGGCACGCACACGGTGTTGCCCTTCGGGCTCGTGGCGCAGAACGAGCCCTCCAAGTGGCACTCCGTGTCGTCCACACACTTGCCGTAGGGATCGAGGTCGCCATCGGTCGTCTCGGGCTCGGTGGTGGAGGCCGTCGACGTCGTCGACGTCACCGGCGTCATCGAGGTGGCCGAGGGCCCCGAGCTCGAGCCGTCGGATGCGTCGGTCCCCTCGGGCGAGACCGAGGTCATGCCGACATCGGTGGCGATGCCGCTCGAGCCTGCGCCCACACACACGCCCGAGAGCTCACCCGAGTACGCACCGTAGCGATGGCCCGAGTCACAAGCCCCGTCGGGAAAGCTGCACACGCCCTCGGGCTCGCAGCGCCCGGCCGCCCCGTCGGCCATGCACTGCGCGTCGGCAGCGCAAGTGAACGCGTCGGGGGCCGAGCACGCGGCCGGCCACGGCAGGGTCGCCAACGAGAGCCACAGCGCCGCGCGACGAAGCACCACGGGCGCCATGATAGCGGCTCTTCTCGCGAGCGGATGCGTGTTCCCGTGATCACCGTTCGGGGCTCGGGTACCCCGGTCGGCCCCGCGCTCCGGCTCACGGCATCAGCGACGACGACGATCCCGGCCGCTGCAGCCGCTCCACCTCGCCTTCGAGCGCAGGGAACCACCCGAAGAACACCGCGAGCTGCAGCTTCTGCTCGGGGGTGAGGTAGTCGAAGTTGCTGCCGCGGTCGTTGACCTCCCAGAACTCGCGGGTGTCGAGCGTACGCAGCTCGTTCCAGATGCTGGCCAGCCGATCGGGCGGCTCGCTCTGCATGTCCTTGGCGATGCGGCGCGCGCAGGCCTCCTGGTCCTTGACGAGGTAGGTGGTGGCGAGCTTGACCTGCGCTCGCCGCACGCCCCGCAGCGTCTTCTCCTGCTCCTTGGTCTCGGCGCGCTCGTCCACGGCGAGGAATACCTCGAGCAGCTGCTCGTGGATGCGGGAGCCCTGGCGGAACGCATGGGCGCACAGCGTGCCCACGTCGTGGGCGATGACCTCGGTCACGAACACCAGGCCCCGCTGGTAGGCGATGGCGCTGTAGTAGCGCATGAACTTGGCGATCTGCACCGCGCGCTGCTCGAGGTTGCGAATCTGCTCGGGCTTGGCATCGGGCTCGTGGGTGAGCACGAGCTCGCCGAGCTGGCGGTACTGGTGCAGGATGTTGTACGCGGTGCGGATGTCCGAGGCGTTGATGGTGGCCCGCAGGTAGGTATTGAAGAACTTGATCGCGAGGTCGAGCGCGTGGAGGTCTCCACGGTACGCCGCCGCCTCGCCGAGCCGTCGCGTGTCGATGGCCACCAGGTAGCAGGTGTCCTTGATCTGGCCGAGGGCCTCGCCGAACAGCATCTGGAACTGGCGCAGGAGCTTGAACTCGAGCCAGGTCTCGCGCCGGCGCAGATCCTCGATCGCCTCGTCCGAGAGCGCCACGAAGTCGGGGCTCTGGCGGTTCCACAGCGGGATCCGGTGCCAGTCCTGTCGCATGGCCACCTTGGTCTCGCCGTAGCGCACCCCGAACTCGCACAGCGCGTCCACGGCGTCGGAGGCGATGCCCTTGTCCTTCTGCTGCAGCGCGTTGAGCCCGACGTTGGCGAGGTGCTCGACGGCCTCGATCGAGCGGAGCTGGCGGGCCTCGATCGCGACGGCGGCGCGGCCCTTGATCGGGGTCGCGGCGGCGAGGCCGTCGTCCATGATGCGGCCCACGATCTTCTCGGGGTCGAGGAAGTCGAACACGTAGGCGAAGTAGGGGAACAGCAAGAGCAGGCTCGCCGTCATCAGCAGCATCGAGAACAGCACGCCCCAGTGCGGCAGGTAGCTGTCGCCCACCGAGAAGTTCACCCACAGCACGTAGACGTTGCAGACCACGAAGAAGCCGAGCACCAGGAGGTTGGTACGCGCGCGAAAGAACAGCGAGGTGATGTGCGGGGTGAAGCGGGTGGCCGCGAGCTGCACGATGATCGACGAGACCGTGAGCGCCAGGCCCAGCACCGCGGCCATGACCTCGCCGAGGCCCCCGAGGGTGTTCCGCGCCTGGTCGATGTCCTGGTAGAGCACCGAGTGCACGAGCCCCTTGGCGGTGATCTCGTCGGGGTGCTCGTCGATGGCGGCCGTGATGAGGTCGAGCCAGAACGAGGCGACGAAGATCAACGCCGCGATCCCGAGGATCGCCAGGAACGGCAGCGACCAGGTGGCCACCGGCAGCGTGATGCCGCGGTGAGCGAAGTGCCCCACGCGCGCGAGCATGCGGCGCTCGGCGACGGTGGCCTTGGAGGCGGTCCCGGGGCGGATCCCCGAGGTCTCGAGCGGGTCGGCCTCGGCCGGGGTCGACAGTATGGGGGCCGGAGGGTGCGCCCCGGTGGTGGACGTGCGGCGTGGGGGTCGAGGTCGCCCCTCGGAGGGACCTTCCGGCTCGCGTGCGTCGCCCTCGGACACGGGGCTGACGGTAGCAGATGGGCGGGGCGTGGGGGTAAAGTTGCGGCCGGTCATGCTGCTCGCGGTCGACGTCGGCAACTCCCACACGACGGTGGGTGTATTCGAGGGGGAGCTCTTGCGCTGCGAGCTACGGCTCTGCACGCGGCGCGGCTGGACCCGGGACGAGCTCGCGGTGAGCCTGCACCAGGCCTTGGGGCTGACCGGGCTCGAGCTCTCCGGCATCGACCAGGCGATCGTCGCGTGCGTGGTGCCTGCGGTGCTGGGGCCGCTGTGCGAGGCGCTCGGTCGCTACGCGGGAGTCGAGCCGCTGGTGGTGGGGCCGGGCATCCGCACGGGGATGCCCATCCGCTACGACTCGCCGCAGGACGTGGGAGCCGACCGGATCGTGACGGCGGTGGCGGCCCACGAGCGGCATCGCGCAGGCGACGAGGGCGGGCTCATCGTGGTCGACTTCGGCACCGCGACGACGTTCGACGTGGTCTCGCCCAAGCCCGAGTACCTCGGGGGGGTGATCGCTCCCGGGATCGGGATCGCTGCGGATGCGTTGTTCGAGCGCGCGGCCAAGCTCCCGCGCGTGGACATCAGCCGGCCCGATCGGGTAGTGGGACGCAACACCGTGGGCGCGATCCAGTCCGGGTTGGTGTACGGGTACATCGGGCTGGTCGAGGGGCTCATCGCGAGGATCAAGGCCGAGGTGGCATGGCCGTGCCGCGTGATCGCGACGGGAGGGTTTGCCCCGCTGCTCACGAAGGAGTCGAAGGTGATCGACGTGCTCGATGACGCTTTGGTGCTCGAGGGACTAAGGATCATCCACGGGAGGAATCAGCACGTGGGGGGGCGCGGACGTTGAGGCGCCCGCGGCTCGTTCGGCATCGAGCCTAGTTGACGATCATGAGGCATACACCCCCATAACCACAATCGAAGTCGGAGTTACAGCACGGACCCGAAGCGTTGCACACCCCCTGGTAGCCGATGTCCGCGCAGCAATCCACTGGACAGGTCCAACTGCTCTCAGTCCCTTGGCAGATGCTGTCACCGCACGGCGGAGGACAGTCCTGGGGGCAGGACCAATAGTCCTGCCCGGCCTGGCAGATGCCGTCAGGGCACGGTGGGGGGCAGTCCTGGGGGCAGGTGGCGTAGCTCTCGCCAGCTTGGCAGATGCCGTCGCCACACGGCGGGGGGCAGTCCTGGGGGCAAGTAGCGTAGCTCTCGCCGCCGTTGCAGACGCCGTTGCCACACTGTGGAGGATCGAACACCGCCAGGCTGACTTTGAAGGAAGATATGGAGTTATCGACGGATCCGCCGAGGCCGGAGTAGGTATCGTTGGCAAAACTTGAGTCTGAGTCGATGCCACCATAGTTCTTCATGGGACCTACGAAGTTCGTATTCTTATATGCGGTGACGTCGTAGACGTCGATTTCCTTGCCATTCACCAGACAACCTGGACAGGTGGAATCGTAGGTGCGAAAGCTCGACCATATGTCGTTGCCATTGACATCGGTAGTGTTGGGGACGCCGAGCAAGAACAACCCGTTGTTCGTGACATCGTAAGTGAGGCTATACATCGCGCCACCATAATTGGTGTTTGCGTAGAACCGAACCACCCACGTTACTACGTTGGCCACGTCGGGCTGGGCCACGAGCGCGTCGATGGGGCGCCAAGCGGAGGCGTCGAGATTCGCATCGTCGGCCGTCACCGAGTCGAGCGCACAATCCCCGGTGTGGCAAGCAGTCGCTGTTTCGGCGTGGTGGTCGAATTCCAACTCCGTGACGGCCGCAGGCGCCCCGATGCGTAGCTCGTCCAGGCGCAACTCGAGAAGTCCGTAGGAGACGCGAAAACGCTCGATCTCGTCGGTCGTACCGAGCGATGTGAAGTGAAGGAAGTATCCATGGTGACGAGTTTCGGCCGGCACGAGGGCTTCGGCGAGCACCTGGAGCTCAGCGGGAACCGAGGTAAACGCGTTGGGAGTGATGACTCGGTGGTCGTTGGAAGTCGTCTCGAAGGGACGATCGTGGGAGTCGCTCCTGGAGACTTCGTCGATCTCGTCGACTTGGACCGTACATGCGATCGCCAGGATGATGGCTCCCAGTGCTGGAAACAACATGTTCTTCATGTGGATGCTCTGGTGCAGAATAAGGGAATTCATTCGGTCGGGCAATCGGGCCCTGACGTGCGGATGCGCCCGTGGGGAGGCTCACTCGTTACTCCTAGGAGCTCGTCCACGAACACGAAGCTCCCGCGAGTGGACATTCGCCGGCCCGACCGGGCCGGGAAAATACCGTGTGGCCGATCCAGTCTGGGTTGGTGTACGGGTACATCGGGGGATCGGCTTCATCGTCTCCCCGTCATCCGTGGTGGTGCCGGAGCTTTCGTCCTCTTCTTCGGAAGCATCGAAGCCCCCTTCCTCCACGGTGCAACTGCTACCCAGCGTGAACGCGGTGAGAATGGAGACGATAATTGTGGTGGATTGGATTCTTCGCATTGAGAGTTTCCCTTATCATGCCCCTCCACTCACCCGAAAAAGGCCATTTTTGACAATGCGCGGATTCCGCAATGCGGTAGAGAGGCACCACCGGGCGCTGAGGAAGGGGGTATCGTGTTCCGTATCCGAGCAACGCCTCGGCGAGGGAAAAAGACATGTCCAGTGAGAACGTGAAGGTCGTTAGTGACATCTACGACGGGTTCATCATCCACAAGAGCCTCGATGCTCTGTTCGCGAGCGTCCATCCGGAGGTCGTCATGACCGAGGCGGCCTCGCTGCCGTTCGGGGGGACCTACCACGGCATCGCGGGCGTGCAGGACCTGTTCGGGAGGATGTTTGCGACGTGGGACGACCTCGAGATCGCCAAGGAGAAGCTGTTCGACAGCGGCGATCAGGTGGTCGCGATCCTGCGGCTGACCGCGCGTGCGAAGGCCACCGGCACGCCGGTCGACATGCAGCTCGCGGAGCTGTGGACGCTCCGCGAGGGCAAAGTGATCGCGCTCAAGCCGTTCTACTTCGATGCGGGGGAGGTCGGGCGCATCACGAAGGCCTAGTGGTCACCTCACCACTACCTCGTCCACAAACACGTAGCTTCGCTCGCCCGCGCTCGGGTGCCATGTTGGGATGGCTCCCAGCGTGGGCGCCTTGATCCGTACGAACCGCACCCGTTTGGCCTCGCCGGTGACCTCGAGCGAGCGTACGACCACGGGATCGAGCTGCTCCTGCGGAACGTCGTGCTCGGCGCGGCCGAGCGTTCGCCAGCGCCGGCCGTCGCGGGAGACCTCGACTTCGAGGTGTCGCGGCATCCAGATCCAGGCCCTTGCATCCTGCAAGAAGCCCACGGAGACCGCGTGCACGGTGGTGGGGCGCTCGAGCTCGAGCGTCGCCACCACGTCCACGCCCTGCCATCCGAGCCAGCCGCCGATCCGCCAGTGCTCGCTGCCGCGCCGGCCGTCGAGCAGGGTCTCGGCTCCGCCCGTTCCGTACTGCGGGTGCGTTGGTACGCCGAGGGTGGCCGTCATTCCGTCGCGGCGGCGGTAGAAGCGGGCGGTGACTACTGGACCGCGCTCGTCGCCTTCGAACACGGCGGCGCGCAGCGTGGTGCTCTCGCGCAGCACGATCGGCTCGCCGGGCTGGTAGCTCGGGCTGCTCGGATCGGGCAGCTCGCCGTTCCGTGCATAGCGGATGTCCTGCCCGTCGCGGGCTTGCCTGGCCTCGATCCGCAGCGTCACGGGCAGCTCGCCCACGAACGTCTGGGACTCGGCCTCCACGAGCGGGGCCGGCAGGGCGCGCGCCGGTCCGGCCGCGAGCGGCGGATTGGGCTCGATCGCGCCCCATTTCGGGTTGGGCTTGGTCCCCATCACGAGCACCAGGTGTCCGCCGCTCGCGATGTCGGCGTGCCGCAGCCGCGCCGTGGCGTGGGGCCTTCCGTCGAGCGTTGCCGATTGCACGTAGATCGCCTCGCTCGATGCTCCTGGCGCCTCGATCGTGAACGTCCTTCCGGCGGGTAGTCGGATCGTGGCCCGTGGAAACAGCGGCGAGCCGATCACGTACTCGTCGCTGCCCGGCGCCAGCGGATAGAACCCGAGCGTGCTCAGCACGTACCACGACGACATCTGCCCGCAATCGTCGTTGCCGGAGAGGCCGTCGGGCGCATCGGAGTAGAGCGTGTCGACGATCTGCCGCACCCGTGCCTGGGTCTTGGGCGCCTGCCCCACGTACGGGTAGAGGTACGCCACGTGGTGGCTCGGCTCGTTGCCGTGGGCGTACTGGCCAATGAGCCCCGTGATGTCGACCTGCTCGCGGCCTGCGAGGGTGCTCGGCTCGGCGAACAACTGGTCGAGCCGCTGCTCGAGCGCCGCCGCGCCGCCGTGCCGCGCGATGAGCCCGCCCACGTCGTGGGGCACGAAGAACCCATACTGCCAGGCATTGGCCTCGGTGTAGTGCAGGTTCACCTCGCGCGGCTCGAACTCTCGGACCCAGCGTCCATCGTCTCTGGCACGAAATAGACCACTGCTCGGATCGAACGAATTCTCCCACGATTGGGCTCTGCGCAGGAATCGGTCGCGCTCTTGCTCGTGGTGCCCGAGCTCGTCGGCGAGCCGCGCGATGCACCAGTCGTCGTAGGCGTACTCGAGCGTCTTGCTCACCGACTCGTGCTCCGCCTCCGCGGGTACGTAGCCCTGCGTGCGGTACTCGGGCAGGCCGAGCCGATCGGCATCGGCGGCCGCGATCGCGTGCCGGAGCGCCTCCTCCCCGTCGAAACCCCGTAGGCCCTTGGCCCACGCATCGGCGATCACCGAGACGGCGTGATAGCCGATCATGGTGTTCGTCTCATTGCCCCACAGCTCCCACATCACCAGGCTGCCGCCCGTGCGGGCCTGGGCGAGCAAGGTGCGCACGAAGTCGGTGGCGCGCTCGGGCTGCAAGATCACCAAGAGCGGATGCGTGGCACGGAACGTGTCCCAGAGCGAGAAGACCGTGTACGCGGTGAAGCCCGGCGAGTCGTGGATCCGCTGGTCCATGCCGCGGTAGCGCCCATCGACGTCCTCGAACACGTTCGGCGCGAGCATCGAGTGATAGAGCGCGGTGTAGAACGTCCGCCGCTGCGCCTCTACGCCGCCCTCCACCTCCACCGTTGCGAGCGCGTCGCGCCACTCGTCGTGGGCGGCCTCCACGTACGCGTCGAAGTCCCAGTGGGATGCCTCGGCGCGCAGGTTGGCCCGCGCACCGTCCACGTCGACACCCGAGAGGGCGACCTTGACCACGAGCGGCTCGTCGCTCGGCTCGGGCTCGAGCCACAGCCGCACGTCCTGGCCTTCCCAGCGGGTGTGGCTGGTCGCGGGCGTGGCGAGCGACTCGATGCCCATGAGCGGCCGCGACAGCTCCATGGCAAAGAACACCGGTTGATCGCGGGCCCACGAGCGCGAGCGTCGGAGCCCCACGAGCTCGGTGGGGGAGACCTGCTCGACCCACGCCTCTAGCACCTCGTCGCGGTGACGGAGGTCGAGCACGAGGCCGACGTTACTCCTGGCCGCGGGATCCCAGCGGGCATAGCGATGGATCCCCACGCGCGCGGTGGCGGTGAGCTCCACCTCCACCGCGGGGTCGCCGAGCCGCACGCGGTAGAGCCCGGGCCGCGCGAGCTCGTTGGAGTGCTGGAAGCTCGCCGCAAACGGGTGCTCGGGGACGACGCTCGGCGGCTGGTCTCCGAGCGTCGGTACCAGCAGCACGTCGGCGTAATCGGCGACCCCGGTGCCCGAGAGGTGCGTGTGGCTGAAGCCGTGCACGACCGAGTCGTCGTAGTGGTAACCCGAGCAGCCGTCCCAGCCGGAGAGGCGCGTGTCGGGGCCGAGCTGCACCATGCCGAACGGCCGCGTGGCGCCGGGGAACGTGTGCCCATGGGCGGCGGTGCCGATGAACGGGTCGACCGCTGCGGTGGGGTCGAAGGCCGGCTCGACGGCCACGAAGGTGTCCTGGGGAGGCTCGGTGCCGGCGGTCGGTCGGCACCCTACGAGCGCGAGCCAGAGCGAGGTCCCGACCGTGCGGGCGCTTCGTGAATTCATGCCTCCTCCTGCGCGCCTCGCCACGCGAACCAGGCGATGTAGGCATACGCCAGCGTGGTGACGCAGAGCGCCACGCGGTACCCGAGCGCGTCGGCGATGGCCCCCATGACCACCGGCACCACCGCGCCGCCCACGATCGCCATCACGAGCACACCCGAGGCGCGGCTCGTCTCCTCGCCGAGGCCCTCGACCGAGAGCGAGAAGATCGTGGGGAACATGATCGAGTTGAACAGCCCCACACCGAGCAGTGTGGGCACCGCGACGCGGCCCATCACGCTCACCGTGAGCACCACGAGCCCGATTGCGCACACGCACCCGACCACGAGCACCGCCCTCGGCGACCAGCGCTGCTGGACCACCGCGCCGAGCAGGCGTCCCACCATCGCGGCTCCCCAGTAGAACGCGACGTAGTAGCCGGCCTCGGCCTCCCGCAGCCCCGCGACCTCGGGTAGGCCGAAGAACAGCACGAGCATGCTGCCGATCCCGACCTCGGCGCCCACGTAGAGGAAGATCGCCAGTGCGCCGAGCCGTAGCCGGCGGTGTCGCAGCACACGCTGCGGGGCGCGCCCCCGGGCCTCCGCGGGTGGTACCGGCAGCCGCACGCGGGCGAACACCAGGGCCAGCGTCACGAGCACCGCCGCGATCCCGAGGTAGGGCAGCCGCACGCTCTCGGCCCCCTCGCCGTCGAGGATGAGCCAGGCCCCCACCACCGGCGCCAGCGTGGTGCCGAGCGAGTTGATGCCCTGGGTGAGGCTCAGGCGGCTGGCGGCCGTGCGCGGCGGGCCGAGCAGCGTGACGTAGGGATTGGCGGCCACCTGCAGCACGGTGATGCCGGCCGCGAGCACGAAGAGCGCCACGAGGAAGGCGGCGTACGACGTGAGCCACGAGCTGAGCGCGAAGCAGAGCGCCCCGAGGGCTCCCACGCCGAGACCCACCACGATTCCCGCGCGATAGCCCAGGCGTGCGACGAGCCACCCGGCCGGCACGCCCACCACGAAGTAGGCGCCGAAGAACGATAGCTGCACCAGCATCGCCATGGTGGCGCTGAGCGAGAACAGCCCCTTGAGGTGCGGCACGAGGATGTCGTTGAGCACCGTGGAAAAGCCCCACATGAAGAACAGCAGCGCCAGGAGGGCCAGCGCGGCCCCGTTCGAATCGTGGGGCGAGTCGTGGGGCTCGGAGCGCACGCGATCGGCTCGCCCTTCAGCAGGTGTACGCCGGGCCCACGATGCAGTGCCCTGCGGGCCCGCACTTGGGGGCGGCCTCACCGTCGGCACAGGGTCGGAAGTCGCGCTTGCGCAGCGCCTTGGGGCGCGCGACGGGGTGGCGACGCGGTGAGGGATCGATCCAGCAGTCGCGATCCGTCGTGCATGGCACGGGCTCGAACCACTGGAACACACAGCCCTCGTCAGGCCGAGCACAGTCGCAGCTCGGACCCACGTCGATCGGCTTGCTGGCGCGGATGTTCTCCGCGACGCCGCCGTCGTCGGCCACGCACTTGCCCGCGGCGCGATCGACCACGCACGCTCGCGGCTCGCAGGTGCCGCTCGGGGCGGGAGCGGTGTCGGGTTTGAGGGTGCAGGCGCCTTCGAGGCACGAGCAGGTGCCGGGTGGCCGCATGCTCTCGTCGCACGCCGACATCGGCCCGTGCTCGACGCAGCGGGTGGGCATGCAGGTGTCGTCCCAGCCGCAATCGGCGTCGGTGGTGCACGCGACGACCGAGCGGTGGTCGCGGCCGAGCAGCGGTGGTTCGGCGGGCTTGGGGGTCGTCGGCTCGGTGGGCTGCGTGGCGGTGGCTTGCTTCGCGGGCTCGGGCTCGGAGCCCACGTCCTGCTTGGCCGCGCCAGGGCTGGGGCTCGCACATGCGGCCGCGAGCCCGGCAAGACCGATGATGGGCAGCAGCCGGCGCAGGCTCGTCATGCACCCGACGATAGCACCGCGCCGCTGCACGAGGACGGCTCCACGAGCGCGGCCCACGAGCGAGCGTCCTGCTCGGTCGTGGGCCGCGGTGTGGACATGGACACGAGCTCAGCGCACGCAGAAGCTCTGCTTCGCCGGTGGCGGGCTCGGAATTTGGCCCTCGCCCGTGGTGAGACGCGCCCGCGCCGTGATGCCGGCCTCGTACGAGCACGGCTCGACCGGGTAGCCGCTCCGGGTGGCGGTGCCGTTGAGCGCGGCCGGATCCAGCCAGATCGGGGTCGACGGGCTGAACGTACCCGCGGCGGACAGCGACTGGGAGTTGGCGCCGTCATGCCGCTGCACGTAGGTGCTGTAGCGCTCGAGGTACGGGTGCCTGACCAAGAACGTCGCGCTGATGTCGAGCGTGCCCGCAGCGGATCTCGTGAAGGGGTTGCAGCCAGCGCCGAGCCCAGCGAGCTGGAAGTCGAGGTGCACCTGATCGTTGCACACGTGCAGCGGCTGCAGCGGCTGCTGATAGGCGAGCGATGCCGCCTGCACCTGGAACACGAGCGAGAACTTGCGGGGCACGTAGCCACCTTCGGGCACGAGCACCTTCGTGTCGAAGTGGCAGAGATCGCCGGACGGCGTGTAGTACTCGCTCGAGCCCGGTGCTTGCTGATCGACGGTGATCCAGCCGTTGGCGTTGGGACTCGCCGGTAGCGCCTGAGAGCTGGCGTCCACCGTGCCGTCCGGCGTGAGGACGAAGCCGAGGATGTGCCCGTAGTCGCCGGAGATGCCGGCGCTCAGCGCCATCCATCCCGAGGGGACCGCCGGGTCGGGATCCACGGTGCTCGGCGCCGGCAGGGTCGGCAGGACCGGACCACCCGTGATCGCTCGCGGATCCCCCCACTCGCGGGCGAGGAAGCGGTAGCGGATCGGCTCGCCGTTGGTGTGCTTGCGAAAGACCGTGCCCTTGAGCCTGACGGTGCCGTAGAACGCCAGCTTGCCCGCGGTCGTGAAGCCGTCGGCATCGAAGCCGGTGGGGCCACCCGGGGTCGCCGGAACGACCTCGATGTTGCCGATGGCCTGCCAAACGGTGGGACCGGACTCGAGCCCCACGCCCGGGCCCGGGCCAGGAGTTACGACCGTGAGCTCGTTGTAGGCGCAGTTGGGCGAGTTCTCGCGACCCACTGCTCGCCCCATCGAGGACGCCTCGTCGAGGAGCGTGTACGTGCCGGTGCGCACGCGAAAGAACAGATCGGGACCGCCCACGAGCTCGAGCGAGGTGAGCGATGCGAGGATCCCGGAGAGCAGCGGCAGCCGGCGGAACGCGGCGCCGGGGAAGAACACCTCGAACGAGCCGGTGGCGTCGGTGGTCGCGGTGCCGAGCTCGTCGTCCTGGGTGATGTCGCGATCGAACGCGGTGACCTGGAGCCCGCTCACGCCGATCGCCGGCGAGCCCGTCGTCACCCGACCGGCAGCGAGCCACAGATCGAGGGCGTGGAGCAGCGCGCAATAGGCGGGCTTGGGCAGCGCCACGTGGAGCTGCGCCGCGTCGAGCCGAGCCTTGTCGAAGGCGACGCCCGTGGCCGCGAGCATCGCGATCCCGAGCACACCTTGGGCACGCTTGCCGGTCGCAGGCGCATAGGAGAAGCCCTCGACCTCGATCGCCACCAGCACCGCACCCGGGCTCTCGCTCAGGGATGTGGCGAAGGAGCCGTCGTTTTCGACCGTGGCGCGACCGAGCTCGGGGCCCTCGATGGCCCCGGAGTGCGGGTAGAAGCCCCAGCGGGGCGTGCGCGGGGCCTGCTTGGGATCGGCTGCATAGAACACGAGCGTCGCGCCGGCGAGCGTCTGCAGCTTGGTGGGATTGCCGTAGTTGGCCGTGGTATTGCCAGTGAGCACGAGGGGCATGGGTCTGCTCCGTGGTTGGGGGCGTCGGGTGGCCGAAGGCCGGTACACCCGGTGAGCTCTGTCGCTATTCACCGGGCGCCGCCGGTTCCTGACACGGGCGACCGAGAAATCGACCACGGCGGCGCCGCGATCGGTGGTTCGATGGTGCGTACGTCGTGCTCGGGCCTATCCTGTGGGTATGTGTGCCCGCTCGTTCCCTTGCCTCCTCGTCATCGCCCTGCTCCTGCCTGCCTGCACGGAGGACGACAGCGGTGACGACGGCCCCACCGATCCGAGCGGCCCGAGCAACCCCGATCCGATGGAGCCGCCGAGCTCGTGGATGGTGGGCGACGAGGGCGAGATGCTGCGCGTGTCGGTCGACGGCCACGCGTCCACATACCCGCTCGATCACACCGGCGACCTCGACTCGATCACCTGCCACGGTACCTCCACCGCGTGGGTCGTCGGCGAGGCCGCTGCGGTGCTCCTGAGCCGCGACGCCGGTCAGAGCTGGAGCCCGGTCGCGCTCGAGCTCCCCGCCACCGCTCACCTGCGCTCGGTCGCGACCGCCGAGGTCACCCCCGAGGGCGCGGAGACGCTGGTGATCGCCGGCGACGATGGCGTGGTGCTGCGCTCCACCGACGGCGGTCGCTCGTTCCTCCCCATCGAGAGCCCTGCGATCGACTGGGTCTCGGCCGGCACCGACGAGCTCGGTCGCACGGCGTTCGTAGCCGGCGAAGACGGCAGCCTCTGGCGCAGCGGCTCCGGAGCACCGCTCGTGCGCGTGCACGCCGGCAACGGCACGGCGCTCCACGACGTGGCCGTGAGCCACGACGGCACGATGGTCGTCGCAGTCGGCGAGGCCGGCCTGGTGCTCCGCAGCCACGACGGTGGTGATCACTTCGACTCGCTCCCGCCCGCGACCGAGCTCGACCTCCACGCGGTCCAGCTCGCGGCCGATCACGACACGATCATCGCAGTGGGCGAAGCTGGCGTGATCGTACGGGTCGACCCCGAAGGCACCGATGTGCAGTCGGCGCTCGGTGCCGACGACGCGCTCCTCGACCTCCACCTGCACTCCGACGGCTTCGGCCAGGCCGTGGGCACGCGCGGGGCCGTGCTGCTCACCGCCGACGCGGGCCTCACTTGGGACCCCGTCGACACCGGGCGCACGGCCGATCTCCACGGCGTGGACGACTTCCACCACGCGCCTCACCTGTGAAGCCCGCCGGGCCTGCTACGCTCTCTCTTGCATGGCCTACGAGCACGCGCCGCTGACCGAATCCGAGCTCGGCCCCGCCGTGTGGAAGACCGTGCGCCCCGACGCCCCGGTCGCGCTGCAGGGCATGGTGGCGCGAGGCCTGGCGCCGCTGCCCCCGCGCGACCTCCTGGTGGCGCTCTACCAGCTCTGGGTCACCGACGTGCCCGAGCTCGCCGAGCAGGCGGCCAAGACGGTCACCACGCTGCCGCCCAAGCTCCTCGGGGTGGCGCTGTCCGACCCGCAGATCCCCGCGGGGGTGCTCGACTTCGTGACTCGCAAGCTGCCGCGCGAGATCGGAGCGCTCGAGGCGGTGCTCCGCCACCCGCGAGTGCACGACCAGACGCTGGTGGGGCTCGGCCGCGTGTGCCCCGAGGCGATCTGCGACCTCCTGTCCGAGAATCAGGAGCGCTGGCTGCGGTGCCCGGCGATCGTGGAGGCGCTCTACCAGAACCCGAGCTGCCGCATGAGCGTGGCGCAGCGCATGATCGAGCTGGCGGTGCGCGAGGGCCTCGATCTCAAGCTGCCCAACATCGAGGAGATCAAGCAGGCGATCTTCGCGGGCAGCGAAGAGCCGCGGGCCGCCGACGAGGCCGCGGCCGATGTGGACGACGACGAGCAGTTCCGCCAGATCGCCCAGCGGGCGATGGAGGGGCAGCAGCAGGTGATCGATCGCATGATCACGGCCGGCGTCGCCGACGAGGTCGACCCCGATGCGGTGGTGGCCGCGGCGGAGGCACCCGAGGAGGTCGACGGCGTGCTCACGGCGCTCGACGCCGTGCTCGGCGAGGGACCCCACGACGAGCTCGATCTGCCGCTGCAGGCCGATGAGCCCAAGCCCAAGCTCGGGGGCGCCAACTGGGACAAGCCCGAGATCAAGGGCGATCGCATCACGCTGATCTCCAAGCTCGCGCCCATGAAGAAGATCCGCCTCGCGATCATGGGCAATGCGTTCGAGCGCGCGATCCTCATCCGCGACACCAACAAGGCGGTGTGCCTCTCCGCGATCAAGTCGCCCAAGGTCAAGGAGAACGAGGTGGTGGCGTACTGCGCCAACCGGAGCCTCGCCCACGACGTGATCCGCTATATCTCCGGCCGCCGCGAGTGGACCAAGCTCTACTCGGTCAAGCTCAACCTGGTGCTCAACCCCAAGACGCCGATGTCGACCGCGATGGGGCTCCTCGGCCACCTCCACGCGCACGACGTGCGCAAGGTGGCCCACTCCCGCAACATCCCGAGCGCGCTGGCCACGGCGGCCCGGCGGCGAATGGACCAGCGCAAATGAACCCGCTCTTGCGAGCCCTCTGGCGCTACGGCGGCATGCTGGTGCAGCCGCGGGTCACCGCGCGGGCGCTGCAGGCCAACGAGGTGCGCTGGGACGGCTTCGTGCTCGGGGTGCTCTACCTCTTGTGCGTGGGCACGCTGGAGCTGCTGCGCGGGGTGGCGATGGCCCGCGTCACCGCCGACCTCGGGGGTCTCTTGATGCTGGCCTCGGCGCTGGGCCGGGTGCTGGTGGCGCCGATCGTGGTGCTGGTGGCCTGCGAGACGGTGCTCGGCCGCACGCGCTCGTGCTGGCGCGGGCTGATGCTGCTGCCGCTCCTGGTGGTGGCTGCGCTGGCCCACGAGGCCGGAGCGCACGGCGTGCAGGTGCGGACGCTGGTGCCCGAGATCGCGGGCGGGTTGCTCTGCGTCGCGCTGGCGTGGTGGGTGCGGCCCGAGCTCGCGACCGTGGAGGAGGAGAAGCCATGAAGCGTGTAGCCCTCGGTACGCTCGGCCCGGCGCTCGGCCCTGCTCTCGTTGGCGCGCTCGTGGTGGCGCTCGCGCTGCTCGGGGCGGGCCGCGAGCTGCACCGCGGCATCACCCAGTGGGAGCGTCTGGGTCCGCTGCCACCGGGCGGACCCACGCCGACGTTCGAGGTGCTCACGCTCGACGGCGGGCGCTTCGGCCCCGCCGATCTGCACGGCAAGGTCAGCGTGGTGACGTTCTGGGCCACCTGGTGCTCCGCTTGCAAGAGCGAGCTCGAGGACCTCGAGGCGCTGCAGCACGAGTACCCCGGGACCGGCGTGCAGTTCCTCGCGATCAACAACGAGGGTGGGGGCCTGTCGCCGTTCGAGGCGGCGGCGCGGGTGCAGGGCTTCGCACGCACGCGCGGCATGACCCTGCCGACCGCGCTCGACGACGGCCAGGCGGCCCGGAGCTTTCGCGTGGGTCCGATCCCGCACACGCTGGTGGTGGGTCGCGACGGGATCGTGCGGCACGTCCACCAGGGGCGAGTGCCAGTGGACACGCTTCGCGAGGAGATCGACGAGCTGCTGCCGTAGGCCGTCAACCAGCTCTGCCGGTCTCGTCGCTAGAGGTCGTCCTGCATGCGCGCAGCCGCGCGGATCCTGGGCACGAGCAGCAAGAGCCCGAGCAGGCTCGGGATCACCACTGCGGCGAGCGAGAGGTCCACCACCGGCAGCAGCTGGCCGAGCGTCCACGTGGTGCCGAGCGCTGCGGCGACCAACATGGCCAGCTTGAGCGCAGGGCCGCCGAGCGAGCCGACCAGCGCCGTGGCGGCGCGGCCGCCCAGCTCGGCCCAGGCCACGATGGTGGAGACCGAGAGCACCAACACCACCAGCGCCAGCACCCAGCGGCCGCCGTTGCCGAGCCCATCGGTGAGGCGGGCGGCGACGACCTCCGTGCCTTCGCGCGCGGGCGGCAGCGGGCCGCGTAGACCGAACGCCAGCAGCTCGGCAGGGTGGGGATGGTAGGTCTCGCCCTCGCCAAACGGACCCTGGGGCTCGCTGAGCGGGTGCAGGGGCACCAGCGTGCGCCGGCCCTTCAGCTCGGCGGGCAGGCGCGTGTCGCCATGCACCTCGGCCTGGAACGCGTACTCGGGTACCACGAGGTATGGCTCCTTCTCGTAGCCCTCGAGCTTGGCGAACGAGCGCGCGTCCTGGTACTGCTGATCGACCACGTCGAAGCGCACGCGATAGAGGTCGTAGCGGGGCGTGACCGCGAGCCGTAGATCCTTGGTGGGATCGGTCGCGTGGCGCACGACGATGGTGGTGGCCTGCAGCAGCAGGTCCCACGGCGGGGCCTCGAGGCCGCCGCTGCGGGTGATGTGCAGCAGCTCGTTGCCGCGCGGGTCGCCCACGATGCGGAGATCGACCACGGTGCCGAGCTCGGGCGTGTAGCCCTCGTTGGCCACCAGGCCCCACGGCGGCCGCGGGCCGTCGTCGGCGGCGTAGGGCCCGCGAAAGCCATTGCGGAAGAACTCGTGGAAGTTGGGGTTGAACGGGCGCTCGGCGCTGGGGGCCTCGTACAAGGCCAGGTGCTCGCCGAGCTTGGGGCTCGTGGCGCGGCCGACCTTGGCGGGGAAGTCGAAGTCGTCGAGCACCACGTAGGGCTGGCCGAGCAGCTCGAGCTTGGTCGCGAGGGTGCCGAGCTGCAGCTCGGGATCCTTGGGCCGCAGGATCACGTACTCGAAGCCGCCGTCGGTGGTGGCCTTGACCTCGCGCTCGCAAGGGATCCGCACGTCCCAGGCTCCGTACTTGCTGCGCTCGCCACCGAGCGCGCGCAGCACCAGCGTATCGGTGTGCTGCGCGATGACCCAGTGGGGCAGGGCGACGTGGTTCTGCTCCTTGACCAGCCGCGCCAGCGCATGCCCGCGCGGGTCGGAGCGCAGGCGCATGGCGTAGTGCTCGCCCGCCTCGAGCGTGGTGTCGAGCGGCAGCACCACGGTCTGGCCGACCTGCTGGCTGGGGGAGAGGCCCCGCGCGATCGTCTGCTCGAGCGGCCGCGCGACGGGGTCGGCCAACGGCTCGTCGACGGGCACGCCACCGAGCACCAGGAGCGCGCTGGAGCTGCCGAGCACGCCCGCGGCCAGGAGCGGCACCAGCATCGCCACGGCCCCCGCGGCACCGCGGCTCTTGGCCCGCAGGTCGAGCAGCGCTGCGGTGCCCAGGCCCGCCTCGCCGGCCATGGTGGCTCGCAGCACGCCGTGGGCCACGGCCACGGCCACCCCGCCGCCTGCCGCCCCGCCGGCCACCGGGGCCACGCCGAACGCCTGGTTCATCGCGTCGCCCACGAGCAGGCTCAGCATCACGCCGTCGTCCAGCGCGACCGAGAAGGCGGCGCCCGCGTAGAGCACGAGCGCCACGGGTACCGCGAGCAGGAGCGGCCGCCGCAGCCGGGGCACGAGCACGAACGGAGCCGCGAGCACGGCGAGCCCGATCGCCACGCCGAGGGGCGGCAGCGCATGGGTGGCGTGCAGCGCCGCGGCGGCCTGGTTGGTCTGGAACGCACCGCCGCCCACGAGCGCCAGCACCACGAGCGCCAGCGCGTACATCGGCGCGAGCAGCTTGCCGAGCACGGGCGCGGCCAAGAGGTGCACGCTGGCCGCTTCGCGCTCGCCGGGCGCACGCGCGCCGAGGCTGCCCTCGGCGAACGCGATCGCCATGCCGAGCACGGTGGCGATCCACATCCACGGCAGTGCTCCGGGGCCACCGGTGCCCACCGCGAGCACGCCGCCCGTGATGCCGCCCATGCCTGCGGCGGCGGCCAGCGGCAAGAGCAGCGCGCCGCCACCCGACTCGCGCACGGTGCCGCCGCGCAGCGCTGCGATCGCGCGCGGCAGGGCGCGCAGGGGCACCACCAGGGTTGCCAGCAGAAGCACCCCGCCCGTGCCCAGCACCAGCCAGGCCAGCCAGGGATTCCATGCTCGGGCAGCGAGCTCTTGCATCGGGCGGAGCCTTGCAGGTTGCGACCGGGACGTCCAGCAGGGACGCCGCCGCACGACAACGTCGCGAGGCGGGGAACCATTCACGGGGAATCGTGACTGCCAACCGAGTTGTCGACGCGAGGGCGCGGGGAGCCGCGTACGTGCTAGCCAGGGCGCTCGGCGAGCTCGGGTCGGTGCCGGCGGGCCCAGAACGGCGCGTCGGGCCAGCGGGTCTCGAGCCGGTAGTGGTCGGCGCGCGTGGCCAGGTAGCGGGCGAGCTCTCGCTGCACCGCGGCGTCGTGCTCGGCCAGCGCACCACCGTCGCCGCGGGCGTGGGCATCCACGGTCAGCGCCGCGTGCTCGCCCCCCGCGAGCGCGAGCGCGAGGCCGGACGACGACAGCGGATCGCGGCAGAGCGCCGCGTCGCCCACCGCCAGCCAGCCCGGGCCGGCCGCGCGATCGAGGTGGGCCGAGCGGGCCGAGCGGACGTGGATCCGGGGCGGGGGCGCGTGGGCCAGCACGCGCTGCCGCGTGTGCGAGGCGCTCGCGAGCGCGGCGAGCCACGTCTGGACCGGCGGCTGGCCCCGCAGCTCCGCGGCGTCGGTGAGCCACACCGCGATCAAGTCTCCACCGGGCAGTGGCGCCGAGTACCACCACCCGTCGCGTGCGGCCTCGACCCACACCGCCGAGTCGCCCATCCGCGAGGCATCGCGCGGTGGGCAGCGGCCGGCGAGGCCCACCAGTGCATCGTGAAGGCACGGCCGGGCGCCGAGCTGGCGGGCGAGCCAGCCGCGCCGACCGGTGGCGTCCACCAGCACCGCGCAGGCGAGCGCGCCGTCGGCCAGCTCGATCCGCCAGCCCTCGCCGTCGCGCCGCACCGCGCGTGCGCTGGCGCGGCGGCGCACCGTCACCCCACGGGCCTCCGCGAGCTCGGCGAGCGCGGCGTCGAAGCCCGGGCGCGCCACGGTGCGGCCGGGACCCCACGGGCTGTCGATGTCGCTGCGGAACACGAGCTCGGCGTCGCCCCATGCGGAGCTCGTGCCGGGCAGCGGGCGGGCGTGGGGGGGCTCGACCAGCGCGCGCGCATCGAGCCGCTCGAGCGCGGCGAGGGCCACGGGATGGAGGTGCTCGCCGAGCCGCACGTCGTCGTAGCCGGTGCGCTCGAGCACCGTCACGTGATGGCCGAGCCGCCGCAGCCACAGCGCGGTGGAGAGCCCCGCCGGGCCGCCGCCCACGACGACGACCCGCTCGCTCATCGCGAGCGTCGCTCCCGCTCGAGATAGCGATCGCCGTCGCGTCGTACGAACCCGAGGTCGGCCCACTGCTCGACCATCTCGTTCATGTCGATGCCCTCGGTCCAGTCGAAGCTGACATCGCTGCCCGCTCGCTGCACGCGGCCGGGGCGCTCCGACGGCCACCAGCGCTGCTGGCACGCCTGGAAGTCGGCCTGCCACGGGACCGCCAGGTGTGCGGTGATCGAGCCCGGGGGCCGCCTGCGATCGATGCGGAACGGCGCCTCGTAGGTGTCGAGGCGCGCGAGGTCGAAGCCCGCCTCGATGCCGGGGAAGAACGGACCGCCGCTGCAGGGCTCGATCGCGGCGCGATCGAGCGCGGCCGGCTGTTCCTCCACGGGGATCGAGGCCAGCGGTCGTGGCGCGGGCGCGGACCCGGGCCAGTCGGCCTCGAACAGGCCCATCGCCCACGCTTCCATCTGCTCGAGCTGCGTGGGCGTGAGCATCGTTCCGATCTTGCGCCGCGGGTCGGCAGGGTCGAGGCCGGCGTTGAGCGCGGGCATGTTCCTACCGCCATCGGGGCGCCGCAGCGCGTCGTATACGGTGTGGCGGAGCTTGCCGTGCTCGGGCGAATTGCTCGACAGCTTGGCCAGTCGGGCCGGCAGCGTGAAGTCCTGCTCGGCTCCACGACCGTGGGCTTGCCGGGCGATCCCGGAGACCCACTGAAGGAGCACCGTGCGCTCCAAGATCGGCCAGATGTCGCGCGTGAACGAGACCTTCGCGGGCAGGATCCGCGGGTCGAGCTGCGCGGCGATGTGGAACGCGTGGTCGTACCAGGTCACGACGTTGTGGATCTCCGGCGCATAGCTCGGCGGGGCCACCACGACCCACGCGGGGGTGGCCTCGAAGCTCTGTCCGCTGCCGAACGTGACGCGCGCGGTGACGGGTCCGTCGCTCGTGTCGTCGTGCCAGCCGTCGTTGTTGGCGTACTCGTCGATCGCCCGGCCCGTGGGCGAGCGCGAGGTCCCGAACCCGCCGAGCACCACCAGCCGCCCCTCGCCGTCGGTGCGGATGTCGCCCAGCCGCACGGAGCTGCCCAGGAACGCGCCCACGGCCGGCTCGAGCCGGTTGCGGCCCGACACGCTGCGGCGGCCCGCGTCGATCACCAGCGATTCCTCCTCGATGCCCTGGTTGCGCCGTCCCTCGCTGCCGGGCGGGAACTTCGGCGCGGCGGCCTTGCGGTTGACGAGGTGGGCGGTCCACTCGATCGTCGCCTCGCTGGCGGTCAGCTCGCGCGTGGACTGGAGCCGTCCCGCGGCGTCGTAGGCCTGCTCGTACACGCGGAAGCGCGCGCCCTGCCGCTTGATGAAGCCGAGGCCATCGCGGTGCTCGCCGCTCGGCGTCACGATGCCCGGTGCCTCGGGGCCGATGAAGAAGGCCTCGGCGCTGTCGCCCACGCGCGCGATGCCGATGCCCGGGTGGATCGAGTAGACGCAGCGCCCGGGGCTCGGCGCCTGCCAGCTGCGCTCGAACGCCCGCATCGTGTTGGGGCCGAGCCGCCCGTCGGCCACGAGCCCGTGGCCGGCCTGCCAGCGCGCAATCGCGAGGACCGTGTCCTCGTCCACGCGCCCGGTAACGGCCGCGCCCACGGTGCCCTGGATCCGCTCCACCAGCGCGCCGGCGTAGCCGAGCCCCTGCGCCAGCGCGATGGCCGATTGGACCTGGGCCGGTGTCAGGCCGAGGCCACCCCACTCCTGCTCGAACGCGGCGAGCGTGCCGGGTCCCACCTTGCCGTCGGCGGTCAGGCCGTGGGCCGCCTGCCATGTGGCGATCGCCTGCACGCTCTGCCGCCCGAGGATCCCGTCGTCCTCGGCCTGTACCGTCCGCTGGATCCGTCGCAGCAGCTCGAGGTCGTAGGTACGGGCGCGGTTGTAGCGGATCGCGGCGTCGAGCTGGGCGGTGGACAGGGCCATCGGTGGATCGTACGCGCTCGCGGGCGCGCCGTGCCCGAAGCGTGCGTCGGGCCGGGTAGCGCGCGTCAGCCCGGGTAGTGCGCCTGCCAGACCGCGTCGGTGGGCACGTCCGCATGGGCGGTGACGGTGCCGTCGGGCCAGCGGATCTCCACGGCCTGCACCGCGGCGGTGCCGAGGCCGAAGTGCAGCGGCAGCATGTCGCCCGCGCCCAGGCTCGAGCCGCTGCGGCGCTCGGCCACGCGGTGGCGCCCGTCGGTGGTGGTCACTGTCACGCGCGCGCCGAGGGCATCGCGGTTGACCGGGCCGCCGCCCACGAGCTCGACCACGAGGAAGTGGCGGCCCGCGGCCGCGGGATCGAGCAGGTTGCGGTAGAGGCGGTAGCCCTCGCCATAGTTGCCGACCACCAGATCCACCGCACCGTCGGCGTCGTAGTCGGCCGCGGCCACGCCGGTGGAGAAGCCCGGGTCGGCGCAGCCGCACGCCGCGGAGACGTCCTCGAACGTGCCGTCGCCGAGGTTGCGGAACAGCCGGTTGGTGCGCTCGGGGGGGCTCGCGTGCTCCGTCGCGAGGTAGAGATCGAGCCAGCCGTCGAGGTCTGCATCGAGCCACACCGCGCCCCAGTTGGCCGAGTCGTGGCTGACGCCGGCCGCCTCCGCGACCTCGCTGAACCCGGCGATGCCGAGCCCGTGGAGCCCCTCATAGAGATTGTTGCGCAGGAGGTTGGTGCGATCGATGTCGCTCGTGAACAGGTCGAGGTCGCCGTCCTCGTCGTAGTCGCCGACGGCGATGCCCATCGCGTCGGCCGAGAGCCCGGCGCCGCTGGCCTCGGACACATTGGTGAAGCTCCACCCGCTGCCGCGCGCGGGCCCGTCGTTGCGCCACAGGTCGTTGACGGTGTGGTGATCCGAGACCACGTAGAGGTCGAGATCCCCGTCGAGGTCGTAGTCGGTCCAGGTGGCCGCGTAGCCGGGCTTGGGGCTGGACCTCGGCATCAGCTCGCTGACGTCGGTGAAGCGCCCGTCGGGCTCGCCGTGATAGAGCGCATCGAAGTAGCTGCCGCCGTTGACGACGTAGAGATCGAGCCGGCCGTCGCGATCGTAGTCGCCCCACGCCGCGCTGCGGCCGTACCCGTCGTTCTCGACCCCCGCGTGCACGGGCACCAGCACGCGCTCGTGCCCTCCGCCCGGGTCGGGCACGTTGTGCAGCAGCCGGTTGGGCCCCAGCACCGCGAGGTAGAGGTCGAGCCAGCCGTCGTTGTCATAGTCGGCCCAGGTCACGCCCGCCTTGCTCGGGCCAGGCAGCGCGACCTCGGCGGCCAGGGACACGCGCGCGAACGTCCCGTTGCCGCGGTTGCGGAACAGCCGGTTCTCGTCCTTGCCACCGCTCAGGAACAGGTCGAGGTCGCCGTCGCGATCGTAGTCACCCCACGCTTGCCCGGTGATGCCACCACCAGGGACGTGCGGGGCGACGATACCCACGTCGTCGGTGACGTCGGCGAACGTGCCGGGCGGGATCGGGTGCGTGGGGGCAGCGGGGGGCTCGCCGGTGGTCGTGTCGACGGTGGTGGAATCGGTCGTGGTGGAGCTGGTGGGCCCGCTCGTGGAGCTGTGCTCGGGATCGTCGTGCGAGCTCGTCGAGGTCGCGTGGGGCTCCGCTGTGTCGCTCGCCGCCGTGCCGTCGATCGGCGAGGGCTCCGACCCGCCCGGCGCTCCGCAGCCGAGCAGCAGCAAGGCCGGCAGTGCGGCCATCGATGTGCTGCGTCGACGCATCGCTCTCGAGCATCGCGCGACGGGCCGGATCGCGCCAGCGAGGGAGTGCGGTCGCGCCTCGGGCGCGGTATTGGCCCCCGCCGCGGCCCAGGGCTCCGCGGTATGCTCGACGTGTGGGACGGGCTGTATCGAGGATCCTGGCGTGTGCTCTCTTGGCGCCCGGCGCCGGTTCCTGCGGCGATTCCACCGCGCTCGACGATGCTTCGTCGGCCGACGCGAGCGTGGGCACGCAGACCGGCGCTTCGTCCGAGGGCTCGCCCACCGGCACGGCGACGGCCGTGGCCGACGACACCGCCACGGGCGACACGGCCGATACCACCAACCCCACCGAGACGGGAGGCGTCGATTGCGACCCGATCGGCCCGTGGCCGGACACCGTGGACGCACCCTACCTCGTGAGCCGCAACCTCGCCGGCGAGCCACAGTACAGCGGCGGCGCGCCTGGGCTGTCGGCCAGCGGCCGCTTCGTCGTGTACCACTCGGCCACCGACCCGTTCGCGAGGCCGACGGAGCTGCTGTTCGACGTGTTCGTGTACGACGCGGCGTGTGACACGACGATTGCGGTGCCGTTCGAGCACTCCGAGGAGCCGGTGGCCGAGGCGGTGTACCCCACGATCTCCGACGACGGCTCCACCATCGCGTTCGTCAGCCGTGATTCCAACCTCGACACGCAGCTCTGGGTGTACGAGCTGCCCACCGACACGCTCGAGCTCGCCTCGGTCGACGAGGCGGGCGCGCCCGTGATCGGCACGCACGATGGCCCGTCGCTGTCGGCCGACGGTCGCTTCGTGGCGTTCCACTCCGGCGACGCGCTGGTGGCCGACGACGACAACGGGGAATTCGACGTCTACGTATACGATCGCGAGGCCGGCGCGATCGAGCGCGTGAGCCTCACCGACACCGGCGAGCAGGCCCCGGGTGTCAGCCAGTGGCCGTCGATTTCGGCCGACGGTCGCTTCGTGGCGTTCGAGTCGTGGTCCGCGCTGGTACCGGGTACGACCCAGGCCCCGCAGGTGTACGTGCGCGACCGGCAGCGCGGCACCACGGAGCTGGTCTCGGGCGAGCCCGACGCGCCGGTCAACGGCGTGGGCCAGCGCCCCTCGATCTCCGGCGATGGGCGCTGGGTGGCCTGGCACTCCAACGCGAGCGACCTCGTCCCCGGCGACACCAACGGCGTGGACGACGTGTTCGTGCGCGACCGCCAGCGCGGGACGATCGAGCGCGTGAGCCTCGATTCCGACGGCAGTGAGCTCGCCGACCCCACCGCGCTTGCACGCATCTCCGACGATGGCAACGTGGTGGTGATGACGGCGGGCTACTTCTCGGTGGGTGGCGACGACAACGTCGAGCTGTGGGCGAAGAACCGCGGCACCGGTGCATTCACGCTGCTCGCCCGGGGGCCCGACGGCGAGGTGGCGGACGGCGACGTGGTGAACCCGCAGATCTCTGCGGACGGGCGCTGGGCCGCGTTCGAGACCGCCGCGACGAACCTCCTGTCGCCGCCCAAGCCGGGCGGGACGTACGATGCGTACGCCGTCGCGATCCCGTGACCGACCGCCGCGCTCGCCGGTGTGGCCTCGCCTCCGTCCGCGGGCTCACGAGGCCGTCGCGTGCGACGGGGCGTCGGCGAGCGCTCGCCGCGGCTCGGGCGGGATCCGCAGCGCGGCACGCAGCGGACGCGTGGAGGTGAAGAACGTGAGCCCCACGCCGGCGCTGTAGAGCACGACCACGCCGGGCAGCCCCATACCGAAGAACATCACCGCGACGCCGCCGACTACCGTGATGGCACGCGCCGCCCCGAGGATGGTGCGCTGCGAGCGCCCGAAGCTCGAGGCCAGCTCGAACAGCGTGTCGAGCTGCTGGAGCGAGCCCGATTCCAGCACGATCTGCGCGTTCTCGAGGGCGACCGCGGTGGCTCCGATCATCGAGATCGAGACGTGCGCCCGCCGCAGCGCGAGCCCGTCGTTGATCCCGTCGCCGATGAAGCAGACCCGGCGGCCCTCGGCCTGCAGCGCCTCGATGATCTCGCCCTTGCCCTCCGGCAACGCGCCGGCATGGAACCTGGTGATCCCGAGGCGTGCCGCCAGCGCGGCGCTCGGACCCTCGTCGTCGCCGCTGACCATGACGATCTCGAGCCCGCGCGCGCGCAGGCTCGCGAGCACGGCCGGGGCCTCGGGGCGCAGCAGCGGGGCGAGCTCGAGGATCGCGGCGCAGCGGCCCTCGAGCCCGAGGTACACCAGCGAGTGACCGCGGGCGGTGGCGCGCTCGATCTCGGCGCCGAGCTCGGGCGGCAGCACGACCCCCTCGTGGTCCATGAAGCGAGCCCCGCCGAGCGTCACGGCGCGTCCCTGCACCCGCGCTCGCAGCCCGTAGCCGAGGGCGAGCTCGAGCTCCTCGGCCTCGAGCGCCACGACCCCGGCCTGTGCCGCGGCCGCGAGGATCGCCTTGGCGATCGGGTGCTGCTGGTGGTGCTCGAGCGCGGCCGCGAGCGCGAGCAGCTCGTCCTCGGTCTCGGCACCGAGCCCGTGGATCCGCTCGAGCTCGAACGCGCCGAGCGTCAAGGTCCCCGTCTTGTCGAACACCACGGTGTCGACGTGGGGGAGCTGCTCGAGCGTGCGCCCGTCCTTGATCACGATCGCCGCTCCGGCCGCGGCATGCATGGTGTTCATCACCAGGTACGGTGAGCCGAGCCAGGCGAGGTCCGCCGAGTTCGCCCAGTAGCCGGAGACCGCCCCGGTCAGGCCCGAGCCGAGCGCGCAGGTGCCCATCAGCGCGAACGTGGGCCGCACCGAGCGGTTGCTCTCGGCCGCCGCCGCGGACACGAGCTGCTGCTCGTAGGAATCGGTGCGGGCCAAGAGCGCCTCGAACCTGGCTGCGAGCGTCTCGGAGCCGGTTCGCTCGGGGGCCAGCGTCGCGGTGCCGCCCAGCACCACGGTGGCGGCCAGCACCCGGTCGCCCACGCCGAGCTCCGACAGCCGGGACTCGCCGGTGAGCGCCCGCTGATCGACCGCGATCACGCCCTCGACGATGTGTCCGTCGACCGGGATCACGTCGCCGGTCTGCACGACCACGCGATCCTCGAGCCGAACCTCGGTGAGCGGCACCTCGACCTCCACGCCGTCGTGCAGCACCCACGCGTGACCGACTCGCGGCCCCACCCTGAGCGCGAGCTCGGCCTCGTTGCGCCGCTTGGCCGCCGCCTGCAGCCGCTTGCCGGTGGTGTAGACGATCCAGTTGAGCGACGACAGGAAGTTGTAGCCGAGCACGAGCTCGATGCTGGTACCGACCACGACCATGGTGGAGTAGTCGAAGACCCGGCCCTCACGGGCGCCGCGCCAGGAGTTGCGGATCACGGGCAGCATGCCGGTGACGATGAGTGGCAGGCTCGCGAGCCGTGCGAGCGGGAACGCGAGGCCGATCGTCGACAAGGCCAGCGCGCCCATCGACCAGCCGAGCGACGACTCGATCCGATCGAGCCGGTCCTCGGGCTCTGGCGGGATCACGACCACCACCATCTCCTCGGGCTCGGGCTCGGGGGTGGGCTCGGGCTCGGGTTCCGGCACCGGCTCGCTGCCCGACTTCACCACGTAGCGGGCCAGCTCGACGCTGGTGAACAGGGCCGCGCCGGCCCACAAGAGACTGATGACCAACATCGGCGGCTCGTCCGCGGCGCCCGCTCACGGGCTCGTGCTCGTGCGACCTCGGGAGCGTATCACGCTCGAACACCAGCACGGTGGCGACGCCGGCTCGCACCAGCTCGTGGCTTGTCGCGGCTCGAAAAGCTTCCTACCATGGGTGCCGAGCTGCGAAGCACAGTGGATTCTTCGAGCGCGAACCGAGATCGAGATGAAGGCGCCGATCGTCGCTGGCGCCAGGATCTGCGGGCCGGGATCCAGCGCCCCGCCGACCTCGGCCGCTTGCCCGTGGCCGAGGAAGACCAGCGGACCGCGGAGTCGTTCAAGGTGCGGATCCCCGCCTCATACCTCGCGCTCATCGACTGGAACGACCCTGCGGATCCAATCCGGCGGCAGTCGGTCCCCAGCGCGCTCGAGCTCGAGGCTCTCGAAGGCGAGCTCGAGGATCCCATCGGGGACGCCGCGTACAGCCCGGTTCCACGCGTGATCCATCGCTACCCCGATCGCGCGCTGCTCTATCCCACGTACATCTGCTCGATGTACTGCCGACACTGCTTTCGCAAGGAGTCGGTCAACGACAAGGGCGAGGGCTACTCGCTCGCGGCAATCGAGCCGGCGCTCGCATACTTCGCGAAGACCCCGGCGCTGCGCGAGGTGATCCTCACCGGCGGCGATCCGCTGACACTGACCGACGGTCAATTGCGAGAGGTTCGCGAGCAGCTCGAGGCGATCCCGCACCTGCGGCTGCTTCGCATCCACACCCGCGTTCCGGTCACGCTGCCCACCCGCGTCACGCCGCAGCTCGTGGAGGCGCTGCAGGGGCGGCTGCAGGTCTGCGTGGTCACCCACTTCAACCACCCGCGCGAGATCGTCCCCGAGGCCGAGCAAGCGTGCCGGCGGCTGCGTACTGCGGGGTTCATGCTGCTCAACCAAAGCGTGCTGCTCGCGGGCGTCAACGACACCCCCGAGGTCATGGCCGAGCTGTGCCAGGAGCTCGTGTACACGCTCGGCGCCAAGCCCTACTACTTGCACCACTGCGACCTCACCCGCGGCATCTCGCACTTCCGCACCAGCATCGAGCACGGCCAGGGGCTCATGCGAGCGCTGCGGGGGCGCCTGTCGGGCGTGTGCCAGCCGACCTACGTGCTGGATCTGCCGGGTGGCTACGGCAAGATCCCGCTGGGGCCGAGCTACGTGGAGCACCACGAGGGCTGCGACTGGGTGTTTCGCAGCTATCAGGGCGAGCGTCGCGAGTACCACGAGGTGCTGCGCGAGCGAGCGAGCGAGGCGAAGGACGAGAAGTGAGCGATCGTCGGGGCGCGCGGCTCGTCACGCGCCGAGGGCGACGCAGCGCAACGATCATCCGCCGCCTTCGCCCTTGCGCCGCAGTGCATGCTGCCTCGCCAGCTCTGCGAGCCGTTCGCGGCTGAGCATGGACGTGGTGTCGCCGGGGCCGTCGGGCAGCTCGGGCAGCTCGCGCGCGGCGGGGATGGGCTGCGGAGCCGGGGTCGGAGCGATCGCAGGTGGGGTCTCGGACGTGGGCGTGCCGAAGCGGATGCGGATGCTCGCGAGCTCGTCCGCGGGGATCCAGGCGGTGCCTTCGGCCTCGGGATCGGCGGCCCGCAGCATCGCGCTCGCGGTGGCGCGCTCGAGCAGCGCGGTGGCAGCGGGATCGGCCTGCCGGGCAGGTGGCAGCTCGGCTTGGCCATGCAGCGCGAAGATCTCCTCGCGGGTGAGCAGCGAGGTGGTGTCGTCGGTCATCACCGCCTCGGTCGCGCGGCGGATCGCGTCCTGCTCGGCCGTCGTCCAGTGGTGGATCACCGTGGGGGGCGTCGCCGAGGCGTCGCCGCCGGGGAGCATGCCCTGCCAGTGGATCGCGGAGAGCTCCTCGAGCGGGAGATCGGCGGTGCCATCCTCGATCGCGGCGAGCGAGGGTGGCGTGGCGATCGCTCCGACGAGCGGCACGGTCGGAGTCGAGGGCGCGAAGGCGGGCGGCTCGGGGGCGACGGGAGCGGTGGGACGGGGCGTGGGTGGTGCCTCGACGGACGGCGTGGGCGGCTCGGCGTGCTCGGGCTCGCTCGCAGCCCGCAGCGCCGCGACGTCGATCCCCTCGAGCCTCCTGGCCACTTCCCAGTGTCGCTCCGCGGCTTCGCGGAGCCCCCGCTTCCTGCACAAGAGCGCCAGCGCTCGCGCACAGTGCCCCGCGCTGCCCAGGACCCCGTAGCATGGCTCGGCCTCCGCGAGCCTCACCGCGCGCGACCAGAACGCGATCGCCTGGGCCTCCATCCCGAGCAGCACCGCGGCATCGCCGGTGAGCCGGCAGGCCTCGAGCACGAGCGCGGTGGCCCCGGCCCGCTCGGCGCTCGCCACCGTGTCGGCATATGCGAGCATCGCCGCCGGTCGATCGCCACGTGCCGCCAGCATCGATCCAAGCGCGAGCTGGGCGATCGGCACGAGCTCCGCCCGCGGCTGTACAGCCGCCGCCTGCACCGCCCGTCGCGCGCTCTCCAGCGCTTGCTCGCCCGCACCCGCGCCGAGCAGGTACCCGCCGAGCACCAGCTCCATCTGTACGGCAGCCTCTCGCCAGCCCTCGGCCGCGCAGAGATCACGCGCTTGCCGTTGCAGCTCCACTGCGCTCGCGGCCTGCCCGCTACGCTGCGCGTGCCCGGCCGCGAGCAACAGCCGCGCGAGCTCGCGCCGCGGTTGCGCCTCGCGATCCTCGACCATCGCGGGCGGCCGTCCAGGCCGCGGTGGCGGCGTCACGCCCATGGCTCGGGCCCCGGGTGCTCCCATGCCGATTCCGGCCAGCCCCAGCGCCAGCCCATCGACCCTTCCGGCATCCTCCTCCGAGCACCGCACGCGGCGTAGCTCGTGCTCCGCCGCGACCGCATCCACCAGCGTCGATGCGTCGACATCGACCACCACCCAGCGTGCTCGCCCCAGCGCCGATCCTCGCAGCAGCATCGCGATCGCCCGCGACCACTGCGGCGCCTCCTTCACGTGCACGGGCGCCAGCACCACCACCCACCCGCGCCCGCCAGGCGTGGCCGCGATCACCTGCCCGAGCTGCTCGGCGAACCCCGCCAAGCCCTTCGCCAGCGGGGCCGGCCCCAGCATCGGCCACGCCTCGCCCACCGCCGCTCCTGCGACCCGTCGCGCCTCGTGCTGTCGTCGCAGCCGCTCCGCGCGCGCCATCCACCCCGGATCGGCCGCTGCATGCCCGCTCTCGAGCACCACCACCGGCCCCGGCACCCACGGCCCGTGCTCGAGCCCACGCAGCACCGCCAGCACCGCGCTGCGCCGCGCTGCGCTCGTCACCACGTGCAAGAGCCGCTGCCCGTCGTCCCGCAGGAACCGGATCGCTTGATCGTGCAGCTCGACGAGCGCGTCCATGCGGGTCTTCGGGGCGATCAGTTGATCTTCACCAGCGGCGCCGCCATGGTCAAAAGCGCCAGCGCCTGCGTGGCCACCTGCTGCCCGCTGATGCTCGTCTTGGTCCCCTCGCACGTGAGCTCGGCCCCGCTCACCCGTACCGTCATGCCCTCCACGGTGGCCCCGGTGTCGAGCTCCACCCGCGCCGCCTGGGCCCGCAGCGCCACCGCATGCCCGGTGACCGTGGCCCCCGCATCGAGCGTGATCGCGGCCCCCGGCGCGCCCGGTCCAGCCGGAGCCCGCAGCGTGACGTCGTGCCCGAGCTCCAGCCCCGCCCCCGCCTGGCTCGCGAGCGTGGCCGCGGCACCGAGCCCCAGCGCGGCCCCGGGCACGCCGGCCGCGGCCATTGCCGCGAGCGCCAGCCCGCCCGCCGCATCGAGCTGCAGCGATGCCCCCGGGGCCGATCTCACCAGCACCCCGAGGTCGATCGCCGCGCTCGCTCCTTGCCCGCTCTGCAGCACCAAGCCCTGCGGCGTGAGCGTGAGCATGGTTCCCTGCACCGCCAGCGTGATCGACTCGGGCGCCGTGACCCTCACGCTCTTGGTCGCATGCACCGACAGCTCCCGTTCCACCTCGATCGCATAGTGCGGCCCCGGCAGCGGCACCCCGTGCGGCGACGTGCCCTTGATCGTGATCGCGTGCGTCCCCTCGATCGTCACCGCCTGCGACCCATTCACCGCCACGCTGCGATCGCCCGTCACCGCGACCGCTTCACGCCCGCCCACGTGCCGCTCTCGATCGTGCCGCACCACCTCCACGAGGTCGCGCTGGGCGTGCACGTACAGCTCCTCGTGCCCCGCCGCGTCTTCGAACCGCAGCTCGTTGCCGCCTTGCCCGCGCGGGGTGCTGCGCGACTTGATCGTGCTCTTGCTGCGCTCCTGCGGCAGCGGGTAGGGCGGGCGGTTCTTGCCGTCGTACAGGCACCCCACGCACAGCGGCTGGTCGGGATCGCCGTCGGCGAAGCTCACCAGTACCTGCATGCCCACGCGCGGGATGAACATGGCGCCGAAGCCCGCGCCTGCCCACAGCTGGGCCACCCGCAGCCAGCACGAGGCGTCCTCGCCGGGCGCGGCCTCGTGCTCGCGATCCCAGTGGATCCATACTTTGACGCGCCCGTGCTCGTCGGTGTGGATCTCCTCGCCGGGCGGGCCGACCACCGTGGCCAAGAGGTGCCCCTGCACCCGCGGCTTGGGCCGCGGTCGCGGGTGCCACGGCACGCCCTCGCTCGGGATGCATTCGAAGCGGTTGTCGTAGTTGGGGCCCGCGAAGCGCCCGTCGTCCGCCACGTCGGCCTCGGGGCAATCGGCGCGGTGCACCACCCGCGTGATCGCGTACCCGCGATCGAGCCCCTGGTGCGGGTGCCCCTCGAGCTCGAACGTGCGGCCGGGCGCGAACGCCAGCACGTTGCCGCTGCCCAGCGCCGCCTGCGAGCGCGCCACGTGGCCGGCGAGGGCGTCGGCGGCCGCCCGCGGCGTGTGATCGAGCAGCGGCCCGTACCCGTGCTCCTCGATCGTGCGGCGCCGTCCGTGCTCGTGGCGCTCGCCGAATGCCCACGGCGGCTCGGTGTCGTCGCCTGCGACCCCGCGTAGCGGCTCGGGCTCGAACGCCTTCCAGTCCCACGCCGACACCTCCACCCGCTGCGGGTGGGCCTGCCGGCGCCACTCGAACCGTACGATCGTCTCGGTCCCCACGCGGTCGGCCTGCGAGGTGGACACGGCCACCACCGAGGCGCTGCCCCCCGAGCCATCGGCCTCGTCGTGGATCGGCCGCAGCGCCCGCGGATCGTCGAACAGCACCAGCGTCTCCGCCGTCTCGCCGTGCTCGAACCAGAACCCGATGCCCTCCTCGGCCAGGATCCGCGCCACGAGCTCGCCGTCGCTCTCGCGAAATTGCACGCAGTAGTCGCGCTCGTCGTAGCTCCGGAGCAGCCGCGACGCGTCGATCGTGCGCCCGAGCGGCACGAGCCCCTCGGCGGCGATCTCCTCTACGATCTGTACGACGGTCTTGCCCTGGAACACCCGGCTGCGGCGCCCGAGCCCGAGCCGCCCCAGCGCTGGCCCCACCGACAGCCGCACGTGCAGCCGCTCGCCGAACGTGCCCAGGTACCACGCCCGCCACACCACTCCGTGCACGCGTCGTTCTTGGGCCGCCTCGTCCCGCTGACAAGCGAGCGTGAGCTCGGCCCCCACCAGCGGATCGAGCACGAGCTCGAGGTCCTCCGTCACGAGCTCGAGCTCGAGCGCATACGGCCGGTCGAGCGCCTCGTCGAGCTCGAAGCCCCGCACGTGCCAGCACGCCTCGTCGAGCACCACCGCGGCCCGTCCGCCCCACGCGGGCACGCGGACGCGAACGGCATACGAGACGAGGGGAACGGCGGCGTCGGGCACGGACGGCCTCACACCCCCGTCTCGCGCGTCGCTCGTTCCTCCACGCGGTCCCGGTTGCTGCGCTTGACCTCGAGGAACACCACCAGCGCGCGGCGGCGGCGCTGGAGCTTGTAGACCTTGTTGGCGTCGGCCAGCGAGCGCACCTGCCCTTGCTTCATGCGGTGCCGCTTGAGCACCAGGCTGCGGTAGACCTTGGCGGGGGCGTAGCCCTCGCGCTCGGGCACCGTCACGAGCACGTAGCGCGCGTCCTCGAGCTGCACGAACCCGTAGGCGCAGCCCGGCTCGGAGCACTGGCGGCTGAACGTGACGTGCAGGAGCTTCTGCCCGTTGAGCAGGCTCTCGCCCACGATCGCCCCCGAGGTGTTGCGACGCAGGATCACCTTGTTTCGCTCCCGTCGCGAGCTCTGCTTGATCTCGCGCGAGACCACCACCGTGCGCAGCGCGGGCTCGTCGTAGTTCGAGATCGTGCGGTTGCTGGGGTACACGCGCAGCTTGTTCAGGCTCTCGGTCTGGCGCGCCTCCTCGAGGTCCACGTCGGCGAGCTTGAGCCGCACCGCACAGCCGCTGGCCACCGCGAGCACGAGCCCCATCACGGCCCAGAGCATCGCTTGGCCCACTCGCCTCTCGCTCCCGTGTGTCATGGCTGTCCCGGCTCCTTCTGCGGCTCGCCTTGCGTGGCGTCGGGGTTCACGATCACCTGCCCCGGTACGCCCGTGCCCTGCACCTTGATCGTCTCCACCTCCACGTTCTCGGTGCGCTTGATCTCCAGCGCGACCGAGGCGGTGAGGCCCCGCGTGGTGAAGTACACGGGCACCGAGCGCGAGCGCGAGAACACCTTGGTGCGGTCCATGCGGCGGCGGCGGGACACTTGCTTGCGGTAGACCTTGGGGTCGGCGTAGCCCTGGATGCCGGGCACCGAGTAGAGCCGATAGAGCCCGTCGTCGGTCAGCGCGAACCCGTACGCGCACGAGCGCGTGGTGCACTGTTGATCGAACGTGACCCACAGGATCGGCGTCTCCGTGCTGCGGTCGATCTCGAGGATCGCCCCTCGCAGATTGCGGGGAATCGTGACCTCGATGCGGCGCCCCTTCTGCTGCTCCTGGATCGCCCCCTGGCTGCGCTCGATGTCGAAGCCCTGGCCCAGGCTCCGCTCGTAGATGACGATGAGCTTGGCCGAGGGATACACGCGGATCATCTCGAGCCGCGGATCGAGCGAGGTGATCTCGGTGAGCCCCCCGGGCGTGAGGTACTCCCGCGGCGCGCAGCCGCTCGCGAGCGCTGCCGCGAACAGCAGCGCCCCACCGAGCAGCGAGCCACTGACGGCCTTCGCCAGCACGGCAAATAGGCCCCCCCCCTGGGGGGCACCGGGTTGGTCGCTTGCCCGCCGCCGGTTGCGGGGGGGCTCAAAAACTGACTTTGCGTGAGACGGCACGGGAGGCCTCTGTGGCTGCGGCGAAGCGTGCATTGGTACCGACGGCAGTGACGACGCAACGGCCCAGCGGAGTGAGCCCATGGGGCGGCTGGACCTTGGCATTGATGGCTCGACCTTCGACCACGTCGAAGGAGACCGACAAGGACGTTCCCTCGATGGCGCCATGCTGCTTGGCGCAGGCATTGATGCTGCTGCGCGCCTTCTTGAAGCCGGCGTCGAGCTGCGCCTGCGAGAGGCTCGACACGGGGCCGACGTCCCCGCCGCCGCCACCACCACCACCGCCACCACCGCTACCGCGTCGCGACGGCCGGGGCTCGGGGTCGTCGAACGGCTCGGGCTCGGGTGGCGGAGACTCGGGCTCGGGCTCGGGCGCCGGTCTCGGCTTGGGCTTGGGCTCGGGCTCGGTGTCCTTGATCACCAGCTCGCGCTTGGGCTCGATGACCGGCGCGATCGGGCGCGGCTGCTCCACGGTAGTGGCGCGGTGGGGCTTGGCGTCCTCGGTATCCTCGGGATCGTTGCGAAGCAGCGCCCACACGGCGAAGCCGATCAGCGCCAGGCCCACGATCGTCAGGATCACGATCGCCACCACGAGGTTGCGCGAGGTCTCGCGCTGCGGCAGACGCAGCAGCATCTCGCCCGTCTCGTTGCCGGCCCACGAGGTGTCTGCGGCAGCGGCCGGATCCTCGGCCCAGGCGCGCGGGCGGTACGGGGTGGAGAGCACGTCCTCGGGGCTGGAGGGGCGGGCCTGCGTCGGTGCGTTCGCGAGCCGGGTGGGTGCCAGGTTCGAGGCCAGGTGCGCTGGCATGAACGCCGCGTTCTCCTCGCGGGCGAACACCGGCTGACCATCGCCGCCGAGGCCCCCGTCGCGCCCCGCCGAAGCGGGCATGGGCACGCCCGCGAGGCCCCCACCCGACCAGCCACCGGGCGCGATGCCGGGTCCACCCACCAGCCCACCCAACCCCGACGGGCTCGAGCGCACGGGCGGCGGCGGAGCGAAGGCCGCGGGCGCCGACTGGCCCAGCTGACCGCCGGAGTAGCCCGGGCCGAACTGCCCGGGGCCAGGCCGAGGCACGGGCGCCGGCGTGGGCATGGGCATGCGCACCACCGGTGCCGCGAGCGATGTGGGCGGCTGGTACGCCTGGGGTATGGGCGCCGGCCCATACGGATCCATGATCGGGATCTGCATCGCCACCGTGTCGCCGTCGTTCGGCGGCGGATACGGCATGGGGCCCGGCGTCGGGTACGGCATCGGGCCCGGCATCGGATAGGACGGGGGCGGGCCGGAGGGCATGGGGTAGGGCGGCTGCGTGAGCGGCACGATCGTCCCTGCCACCCCCAGCGGAGATTGCCGAATGACGGTGCGCTCGTCGTGCTGCGGCGGAGCCTGGCGTCGTGCCGGCCTTGGCTCCTCGGCGACCGGTGCGGCCCGGATGACGGTGCGCTCCTCCCGGGAGACCGGCATCGCGGGCGGCGGCATCGCGGGCGGCGGCATCGCGGGCGGCGGCACCAGGGTGGCGCGCATCACCGTGCGATCCTCGGGCGCCTGCATCAGGACCTCGCCGGTCGTCGGCCGAATCACGGTGGCCGCGTAGTCGTCGTCGAAGTCGGGCGCTGCGATGGCGGTGATGCGGTCGTTGGGCACCGATCGTGCGGCGGCACGATCGTCCACGGGCGGCGCGCGGATCACCGTGCGGTCCTCGGACGGCCGCTCCGGGGGCGGCCGCTCCGGGGGCAGCCGCGGCCGGATGATCGCCATCGTGGACTCGATGGTCGTGCCCTCGATCGCGGCCTCGAAGTCGAACATCGTGGCGAAGCGATCCTCGCGGCGCTTGGCCAGCGCGCGCTCGATCATCTCCTCCACGAGCGGGTGGAACGGCACGTCGGGCGCGACCTCGGAGAGCGGCGGATACGGGTCGGTGACGTGCTGGTGGGCGGTCCGCAGGAAGTCGTCGCCCACGAACGGCGGACGCCCGGTGATCATCTCGTAGACGAGGATCCCCACCCCGTACACGTCCGAGCGCGCGTCCACGGGGCTGCCCGAGGCCTGCTCGGGCGACATGTAGCGGGCCGTGCCGAACACCGAGCCCTCGCCGGTGAGCTTGGCGTTGTGCGACTGCACGTCCTTGGCGATGCCGAAGTCGAGCAGCTTGATCCTGGGTGCGGCGCCCGGCGGCACGTGCTGGAGGAACACGTTCTCGGGCTTGAGGTCGCGGTGCACGATGCCGCGGTCGTGCGCGGCCGAGAGCCCCCGACACAGCTGCAGCGCGATCTCCGAGGCCTCCGACCACGGCAGTCGCCGGCGCTCGGCCAGGTGGTCGCCGAGGTCGCGGCCCACCAGCATCTCCATCACCAGGAACACCACGCCCGAGTCGTCCTGGCCGAAGTCGTAGAGCCGCACCACGTTGGGGTGCGACAGCATCGACAGCACCCGCGCCTCTTCCATGAAGCGCTGCACCGCCTGGGTCGAGCCGATGCGATCGGCGTGGAGCACCTTGAGCGCCACCTCGCGCTGCTCGGCGGCGTCGAACGCCTCGTACACCCGCCCCATGCCGCCGGTGCCGAGCAGCCTCGTCACCGTGTAGCGGCCCGCGACCACCGTGCCGAGCAGGTGGTCGTCGAGCTGCCCCATGTCGAACACCCCCGTCGAGAAGTCCTCCGCCGGCAAGAACGGCGGTACGGTGTCTTCTTCTTTGCGGGGAGTGTCCATCGTCCCTCGGCCTTCGAGATGCGGGCGGCGGCCGCTAGAACCGGCCGCGCACGCCCACCCCCACGTAGCCTGGCCCCATCGAGGGCGCGAATGCCATGTAGCGGACGCGGCGCCGGATGCCGATGGCCAGCATGGTCGCGCCGCCGGCCGTGAGCACCGCCAGCAGCACGGAGCCCGAGATCAGCATCGCGTTGGCGTTGCGCTTGCGGTCCTCGGCGGCCTGGACGGCGGCGGGGTCCTCCGGCATCAGGGCCTCGGCGTCCTTGCGAGCCTCCTCGGATCGCTTGAGATCGCGGGCGCCGATGACGACGAGCGCGATCATGCTCAGGCCCGCCGCCGTCATGATCGAGCCGCCCACGATGAGCCCGGTGCCGTTGCGCCCGCGATCCAACACCGCGGGCTCGAGCTGCGGCCCGTTGTTGACGGGCACCGGCGTCGTCTCGGGCGGGGGCGCGCCGGCCTCGGCCAGCATGGCCTCGATCTCGGCGCGCGACTCGAACACCGCGCCGTCGACCGTGCCCTGCGCTCCGTACACGCGGGTCAGCTCCGCGGCGTACTCACGGCAGAGCACGAGCGACAGCCGCAGCCGCTCGACGTCCTCGGCCGCCGGCTTGCCCTTGGCCGCGATCGCAGCGCGATACTCGTGCTTGTAGGCCTCGAGCGCGATGAGCAGCGCGTTCTCCCGCTCCGCACGGTTGAGCGAGTCCTCGACCAGCACGTCGAGGATCTGCTGCCACGAGGTGGCGGCCGCCCGGTAGTCACCGGCATCGAAGGACGCCTGGCCCTGCTCGGTGAGCGTACGAGCCTGTGCCCGGCCGGCCTCGAGGGATGCGGGGCCGAGCAGCAGCGCGTGTCCAATCGAGAAACCAGTAGGGAGGGGTTGGGCCTGCGCCGAGAGCGGCTCGGCCAAGCACGAGAGCGCCAGGACGACCGCCCATGTACGCCGCCGAAGGCCTTGGGACGGAGGCGTCCGATCTGTGGACAGATGGCTTCGGGGGGAGGATGTCGGCATCGTGCTCATGGAACCGGTTCGGGCGGAGGCAGGCGCCGATCGAAGGATCGCACCTCGAGCTCCTGACGTGGGAACGGTGATCCTAGCGCGCCGAGCAGCGTTGCGGTGTCCAGCCGCCCAATGTCCGGCTCTGGGGCGTCCACGCGCGGTCCCCAGACATCCGGGTCCCATGGGCCGGCTCCAGGAAAGGGCCGTATCTGCGGGATCCACGCATGGCGTCCGAGCAGTCCCGCCAGGAGCGTGCGGGGCGTGGAGGCAGAGACCGACGCGGGCGTCACCGCGGGGAACGCCGCAGCCAGCCGGTGGTCGAGCGTGCCGTCGGGCCGCGGGGTCGCGGGGCTCGCGGGTGCGAGTGGCCGCGCGCGACCCTTGCCGTCGATCGCATAGAGCGGCCGGCCATCGTCGGGGTGGTGGACCACGAGCATCTCGCCCACCGCCAGCAGGCGATCCTCGTCCCACACCACGTGGTCGAGCCCGCGCGAGGACACCGGCCGGCCGAGCGCGTCGAACGTCCCGACCTCGAAGCTCGGCAGCGGGATCGTGGGCTCGTCGGGGCTCGGCGACGGCGACAGCTCCTGCGGCTCGCTCCACCGCGGCCCACCCGCGCCGGTGTCGGCATCGACCGCGATGCGCTCCACGACGCCCTCGCGGCTACGCAGGTACGAGAGCCGCCCGCGGGAGGACAGGCGCAGGCCTCCGCGGCGGCCGCGATGATCGGGTGAGGTCTCGCCCAGCACCACGTCGCCCCAGTGCTGCTCGGTCACCGCGCCCACCGGGTCGCGCTCGAACGTACAGGCCACGCGCTCGTTGGTGGCGGCCACGAGCTGGCCGTCGGGGCGATACGCGAACGTGCTCGGCCCGCCGTTGCTCGGCACGAGCTTGGTGATGCGACCGGCGGCATCGTGCTCGAGCTCGATGCGATCGTCGCCCAGGCGCAGCGTGGCGATGCGGCCGCTCTTGGCCTCGCGCCGCACCTCGCCGCGCGGCAGGCCGGGCGCCGACCAGGCGCCCACGTGGCCGTCGGGGCCGTGCTCGAGCGCGAGCAGCTCGCGGCCGTCCTGCTCGGCGCGCACCATCCGGCCCTCGCGATCGTGGGCATACGTCACCGTGCGCTCGCCGGTGTCGATCGAACGGATCACGCCGAACGCGTCACGATCGACGCGGATCGACCGGCCTTGGTGCTCGATCGCCGTCACCTCGCCCTCGCCGTCGTGCTTCCACGCAGTGCGTGCACCGGGGGCGTCGTGGCGTACGATCCGGTTGCCTCGGTCGTAGCGCCAGTGCTGCTGGCTGCTGCCGGTCCACGCGTTGACGAGCCGCCCGCGCTCGTCGTACGCGAACCGCAGCGAGTCACCGTCGGGGCCGGGCATCTCGGTGACGCGGTCGCTGGCGTCGAGGCCGAGGCGAACGGCGTGACCGGTGGCGTCGAGCACCCGACAGCCGCCGCGCTCGAACTCGAAGAGCGTCAGGTGGCCCGCGGGATCCTGCACCTGCCGCAGGCGACCACGCTCGTCGTGGTGGAACTGCCACGCGCCGCCCTGCGGGTCGGTGCCCTTGACCAGCCGCCCGCGAGCGTCGTGCTCCATCGTCCACGTGGCTCCGTCGCGCCCGGTGCGACGCTCGAGGTTGCCCATCGCGTCGTAGGCCGCGGTCTCGGCGGTGCCGTCGGCATGCCCCACCTCCACGAGCCGCAGCTGCGCGTCGTAGCGGTACGCCACCCGCTGGCCGTCGGGTGCCACCGCCTCGGTGACGAGCCCCGCTGCGTCGTAGCGGTAGCTCGTCTCGTGCCCGAGCCCGTCGCGGACGACCGTGCGCCCGCCGGTGGGATCGTGCTCGAGCGTGCGATCGAGGTACCCGCCCTCGCCCCACGCCCGCACGCAGCGGGCCCGCGGACCAAAGCCGTCGTACCCGTAGTGGAAGCGGGCCCCGTCGGGGCTCGCCTCCTCCACCAAGAGGTGCCCGCCGTAGGCGTAGCGCTGCGCGCGGCCGTCGGGGTCGGTGACCGTGACGAGGTCGCGGTCGGCCGAGTACTGGTAGGTCGCCTCGACGAGCCCGGTGCCGTGCGGACCCATCGAGAGCAGCCGCCGCACGAGGCCAGTGCCGTCGTGCTCGAAGCGGAGCAGCGGCGTGCCGTCGAGCCGGACCTCGGTGAGCAGCGCCCGACCCGGCCCCGGAGGCCCGGGCTCGTACGCGCACTCGATCATCGGCCCGTCGCGATCCACGAGCCGGGACAGCCGCACGAGCCCCAGCTCGGGATCGGAGTCGCGGAACCCGAAGTGCCGCAGCGAGCGACCATCGGACACCTCGTACTGCCCTGCGGCCACGCAGCGCAGCCGCAGCCGCCGCGTCGGATCGTGCAGCACGTCGCCCGGCCGGCACACCCGCCCCGGCAGCTCCATCGTCGACAGCTCGTGCTCGCGGCCGTCGCCGTCGCGCAGCACCACGCGGCCATACTCGAGCCACAGCGCTTGATCGAGGTCGTGGGTCCAGCCGTGCCCGAACGCCGAGCAGCGGCCGCTCCTTCGCGAGTCGTAGTGCCGCTGCAGCCGGAACGCCGGCCACGGCTGCACGAAGTCGGACGCGCGCACGACCACCGAGCCGGTCACCACGTCGACGGGATCGCCCACGAGCACCTGGTAGGCCGCGGGCGCGAGGTCGAGCCGGCGCGCGGCCGAGCACTGCGACACGATGAGGTGGAGCGCGGACGGGGGCTCGAAGTTGGTGCGTGGCGGCACGCTGCGGCGCGCATCGGCGAGCCCGAGGCCGTCCTCGTCCTCGGGCGGCTCGACCGAGTGGTCGGCCCCGCGGACCCGTAGCACGGTCTGTCCACCGCCGAGGTCCGCCAGCGCGCTCGTCGGCACCACGTGGGCGGGAGCACCCTGCAGGGTGATCGACTCGCCGGCGATGCGCGCGATGGCACTGCCGGTCCAGATGCGCGCCAGCGCCTGCGTGGGCGAGGCCGGAATCGCGCGCACGACCTCGGCCATGGTCCCTACGGTCCGCCCGTTGACCTTCACCTCCGGTTGCGAGCGTGTCGGGGCTCTTGCGGCGCGCAAGAGCCCGCCCACTACGGACTGCGAGGCCGCGTCCGTGGCGGCACCGAGCTCTCCCACGTAGGAGAGCGGCGGGGCCGTGGATGCCAGCCCGCACACGAGGTCGCCGTACGAGGCCGCCGGAACGGTTCCCGTGGGGCGCGGGGTCGAAGTACCCATGCCGTGGTCCTCCCTTGTGGACACCATGGGGGATACCACGAAAGGAGGCTTGCTTTCATCGACGAATTGTTTTCGTATGCTGGCTAGCGCATCCAGCCGCCAACGATGCTCGACCACGAGAGCACGGCGTACGAGCCGCAGCATTCACGAAAAAAGATCGACCTCGACCTGCAACGACCTGCGACACTCCCAACCTCCTGGCGTCTCCGGTATCGCTTTTCCGCTCCGGCCTCGTGCTGGGGGCACGAGCCACGGGCGGAACGGCAAGGAAGCGATCCCATGGAGTTCTCCGCGCTCGATCCCATCTACCGCAAGTTCCACCGCACGGCGTTCTTGCAGGCGCTCAAGATCCTGCGCGACGATGAGCTGGCGCTGGACATGGTTCAGGAGGCGTTCGTTCGGGTGCTCCGTCACCGCGACCAGCTCGGCGAGAAGAAGGATCCGGCGGGCTGGATCCGTCGTATCGTCACCAACCTGTGCGTCGACGAGCTGCGTAAGCGGCGTACCGCCAATCACGTGGACGGCGACGACATCGGCGAGGTGGCTGCCCCGGTGAACGCCGAGCTCTCTCCGCTCTACGCCTGCGAGACCCGCGAGCTGCGAATGCTCCTGCGCGAGGGGCTCTCCACCCTGAGCGACGAGCACCGCGAGCTGTTCCTCATGCGCGAGACCGAGGGCATGAGCTACGCGGAGATGGCCGAAGAGGTCGATGTCCCGGCCGGGACGGTCATGAGCCGTCTGTTCCACGCCCGCAAGAAGTTGCAGAGCCACCTGCGTCGTGGCCTCATGTATGGCCCCGCCTCGCGGCGGGTGTCGACCCGTCCCCCGATGACGGTCCCGCGGGCCACGCGGGCCGTTCGTGAGCCAGAGGCACTACAAGCATGGTGAAGCCGGTTGCCGAGCGCGTGGTTTGGGGTGAGGGCATGCTCGTATGCCCCCAGCACCTGCAGCAGCACGATCTCTTCCTCGAGCATGCTCTCCACGCGCGGGCACTGTGGCCCAACCCCAGGGGGTGGGGCCTCTCGGCACTCACCATCGACGAAGCCGGCGTCAAGACCGGCCAGCTCCGGCTGCTCGATCTGCGCTGCATCCTCCCCGCCGGCACGATCCTCGACTTCGCCGAGGGCGATCCTTCGCTGCCCACCCCGCGGGTGATCGCCGAGGCCTTCTCGGCCACCACCGCCGTGGTCGACGTCTTCGTGGCCGTGGCCACCGCCCGCGAGGGCGCGGCGAATTACGTGCTGCCCGAGGACGAGGGCAACCCGGCCCGCGTCACGCGCTACGGCTGCTCGTCGCGCGACGTCGTCGACCTCGTGGGCGCGCAGAGCGAGGCGCCCGTCACGTTCGCCCGCCCGCGCCCGTTCCTCATGTTCGGCAGCGAGGACCGCGAGGGCTTCGACGCGATCAAGATCGCCGAGCTCCGCCGCGGTGAGGGCGGAGCGTTCGAGCTCGGCGAGGACTACGTCGCCCCCGCGCTGCAGCTCCAGGCCGCACCCGCGGTGCTCAAGTGGGTCCGTGACGTGCTCGGGCTCATGGTCACCAAGCGCCGCGCGCTCGTTCGGGCGCTGCGCCAGGTCGACCTCGCGCGCGTGGAGTTCACCGCGCAGGACGTCACGCGCTACCTGCAGATCAGCGCCATCAACGCGTACATCCCCGCGGTGCGCAACGCGTGCGAGTCGCCCGACTTCGACCTCTACTCGGTCTACCGCGAGCTCGTGGGGCTCGCCGGCGCGCTCACCTCGTTCTCCGCCGACATCGTCCCCGAGGATCTGCCGCTCTACGAGTACACCGACCTCCGCAAGACGTTCATGAACCTCTGCGCTGCGGTCCGCAAGCTCCTGGATCTGGCGCTCAAGGAGCACGTCATCACCGTGCCGCTCGAGGCCCGCCCCGACGGCATGTGGATCGGCGTGCTCAAGGATCAGCGGCTGCTCGACTGCTCCACGTTCGTGCTCGCGGTCGAGACCAACGCCAACGAGCAAGACGTCGCCAACCGCCTGCCGCAGCTGTCCAAGGTCGCGTCCTGGAAGCAGATCCCCAAGATCGTGCGGTCGGCGATCCCCGGCGCCCCCATCAAGCCCGCGCACCGCCCACCCGCGCAGGTGCCCGTGCGCGCGCGCTCGGTGTACTTCCTCGTCGACACGCGCCACGACTACTGGCGTCAGATCGTGGAGGAGAAGACGATCGCCATCTATCTGCCGCCGCCGTTCGATCCCACGCGCGCCCAGATCGAGCTCATGGCCGTGCCCGACGACGCCAAGCGGAGCCCGTCATGAACCGCCTGTCCGAGGTCACCAAGGACGCGCTCAACGCCGTCGTCCAGCTGCGGGCGGCTCCCGCTGGGATCTCGGCCCCGGTCGTCTATGCGCAGATCCGCGAGCGCGTCGACGAGTGCATCATGCGGGGCCGCGAGAGCGGCATGACCGAGAGCGACGTGGCCGACGTCGCCTACGCGATCGTGGCACTGGCGGACGAGCTCGCGCAGCGCGAGGGCGTCGAGACCTCGGCGCTGTCGGAGTACTGGCACCAGCAGCCGCTGCAGCTCCACTACTTCGCCGAGAACGTCGCGGGCGACGGCTTCTTCCTGCGGCTCGATCGCATCATCGCCGACCCGGGTCGCGTGGAGGCGCTCGTCCTCTACCACCAGTGCCTGCAGCTCGGGTTCCTCGGCCGCTACGCGGTGCGGGGCGGCGAGCGGGAGCTCGAGCTCGTGCGCCGGCGGATCCGCGACGTGCTCGGGGTGCTGCTCAACCCCGAGGCGCTGTCGCGCCGCCACACGCCGCCCGCCGAGCCGCGCGCGGGCTGGAACCTCGACTTCGTGCTCCTCTGGGCCAGCCTGTTCGCGCTCTTGTTCGCGGCGTGTTTCTGGCTCGTGCTCCGCTTCGCGCTCGAGTCCATGAGCAACGATCTCGTCGCGCGCTGCCAGGAGCTGCTCGAGACCATGATCACCGGCGCACCCGCGGCGCCGGCGTCCACGCCAGGGGAGCAGGGCTGATGCTCAAGGTCCTGCTGCTGGTGCTCCTGTTCGTGCTCGTGACCCTCTTGTGGGTCGCCACGTTCTGGCTCGAGTGGCCGCTGTGGATCGCCATCCTCGTCACGTCGCTCGTCGTGGCCGGGATCGTGATCTGGGTGATCGTCAGAGAGGTCCGGGCCCGCCGCGCCAGCAAGGAGATCGAGAAGGCGCTGCGCGCCCAGGCCGAGCGCGAGTCTCGCTCCGCGCGTCCCGACCGGCAGGCCGACATCGTGGCGCTGCAGGGCGAGTTCGAGCGCGCCGTCGCCTCGCTCAAGTCCTCGCGGATCGGCGCGCGTGGGGCCGCGATGGCGCTCTACCAGCTGCCCTGGTACGTCATCGTGGGTCGCCCGGGCGCCGGCAAGAGCACGGCGCTGCGCCGCTCGGGGCTCGAGTTCCCGTTTCGCTCGTCGCGCGGCGAGGTCAGCGTGCGGGGCGTGGGCGGCACCCGCAACTGCGAGTGGTGGATGACCCGCGAGGCGGTGATCCTCGACACCGCGGGCCGCTACACCAGCGAGGAGGGCGATCGCGACGAGTGGTTCGCGTTCCTCGAGCTGCTCAAGCGCTACCGCAAGCAGCGGCCCATCAACGGGATCCTCGCGACCGTCAGCGCCACCGATCTCGCCACCGGCAATCCCAGCGACGCCGCGCTCCTGGCCCGCGAGGTGCGTGGCCGCGTCGACGAGCTGCAGGACCAGCTCGGGCTGGTGGCGCCGGTCTATCTCATCATCACCAAGTGCGACCTCCTGCCCGGGTTCGTCGAGATGTTCGCCGACCTGCCCGAGGAGCTGCGCGCGCAGACCTGGGGCTTCACGCTGCCGTTCCGTTCGCAGCGCAACCTCCCGGGCCAGTGCAGCAACCACTTCGACGAGCTGCTCGCCATCCTCGAGAAGCGGACGCTGCGGCGGCTGGTGGAAGAGCCGCGCGTCGAGAACCGCGACCGCATCTACGCGTTCCCCCAGCACTTCGCGGCCCTGCGCGAGTCGCTGCTCCGGTTCGTGCACGAGCTGACGCTCGAGGACGCCATGCACGAGACCCCGGTGCTGCGCGGCTCCTACTGGTCGAGCGGCACGCAGGAGGGGCGCCCCCGCGATGCGATCATGAGCCGCGTCGCCTCGGCGTTCGGGTTCCGCCCGCTCGCGGCCGAGCCCGCCGCCCCCGCGGCCGCCGGCGTCGAGTCGAACAAGAGCTACTTCCTCGGCGATCTGTTCTCGAAGATCGTGTTCCCCGACTACAACCTCGCAGGTCGCAGCGCCAAGCGCACGCGCATGCAGAAGCTGTGGGTCAACACGCTCGGGATCATCGGGCTCGTGATCGCGATCATGCTGGTGTGGCTGCCGCTGATGTCGTTCAAGGCCAACCGCGACATCATCGGCGAGGGCGACGTGGGGCTCGAGCCCATCGAGTCGCATGTCGCCGCGAACACCGTCGAGTCGATCCGCATCGATCGGCTCACCGCGCTGCGCGGGCTCATCGAGCTGCTCGAGTCGCAGCGCGAGGACGTGCCCTGGGACCACCAGATGGGCATGTACCAGGGCACGCGGCTCTACCCGCAGCTGCGCGACGTGTTCGCCAGCAGCGTTCGCAACGAGCTGCTCCTGCCGATGATCGAGCGCGAGATCGCCGACATGGAGAAGTTCGCCGCGCTCATGAGCGTGTCGGGCGACGCGCCCACCGACGAGCAGTACGACGAGTTCTTCGATCGCCTGCGGCTCTACCTGTTGGTGTCGGGCCCGGTGTTCGCGGGCGAGCCCGGTCTCAACGAGGTGGAGCGCAAGTGGCTCACCGAGGCGCTCGCCGATCGCTGGGCCACGCCGCTGCGCGACTCGGGCGACCCCGCCAGCCGCATCAGCATGACCGGGGTGGCCGACACCTACCTCGGGATCCTCACCGAGCAGCCCGAGCTCGCATTCGAGCGCGACAACACCCTCGTCGAGCGCGTGCGGCGGGTGCTCAACCGCTCCGATCGCACCAAGAGCGTCACCCGCAAGCTCGTGCAATCGGTACAGGGGCGCACGCTCAAGCTCTCCGACATGGTCGCGGCCAAGGCGATCCGCAACGGCGACCTCGTCATCCGCCCCGCGTTCACCCGCGAGGGCTACGAGGGCACCGTGCTGCCTCAGATCGAGTCGGGGCTCGCGGGCCTGCTCGGCGCGCAGTGGGTCGTGGGCGTGACCGGCGAGGCGGCCGAGAAGCTCCGCGCGGGCGAGGTCGAGAAGATCGAGACCGAGTACTTCAAGCAGTACATCGGAGAGTGGAGCGCCTTCATCCAAGGCACCTTCACCGAGATTCCGAGCGACTACATCGGCGCGATGAACCTCCTCCAGGAGCTCACCCGCGGCGAGCCCTACAAGGACCTGTTCTCGCACATCTCGTATCACACGCAGCTGGTCGACCTCGATGCGAAGGAGGAGGCCGATCCCGACGACGCGCTGCTCAGCGAGGCCGGCAAGCTCGCCGCCCGGCGGGCGCGCCAGAAGCTGCGCCTGGGCCGGGTCGCCAACCCTCGCCTCACCCGCATGGCCGCCGAGTCGGCCGCGAACCGCGTGATGGCCGACGACCCCACCGGCACGCTCGTGGTCGACGAGCTCGACGTCACGTTCACGTTCCGGGGCCTCGCCGAGTTCGGCGCCCGCAAGATGAAGCGCGAGGTGGTCGAGGGCGCCCCGCCGCCCCCGCCCGCTGCCGTGCCGGTCGACGAGTACCAGCAGAACCTCGGGGTGCTCCGCACCGCGCTGCAGGAGAAGCTCGACGATCCCACCGCCACCGAGGACCTCGTCAAGGACGCCAAGGCGGTGCAGTCGGCCGTCAAGACGCTCTTGGCCTCGACCGAGGAGACCGGCTGGAAGCCGGTGCTCGAGCGGATCCTGTGGCCGCCGGTCCAGCTGGTCTGGCAGCTCACCGCCAAGGGCGTGGCCGACGACGTGGCCGGGAAGTGGTGCGCCGAGGTCGTCGACTCCTACACCACGCGCATCGGCGATCGCTACCCGTTCGACAAGGACGGCTCGGACCTGCCGCTCGCCGATCTCGACAGCTACTTCAACCCCACGAGCGGCGAGGTGTGGAAGTTCTACGAGGCCGTGCTCAAGAACGCGGTGCTGCCCAAGGGCCGCGGGTTCGAGCTGGCCGAGGCCGGCTCGCGCACGCTCGGGCGCTTCAAGCCCAACGTGGCCGTGTACCTCGAGGCCGTCAACGAGGTCTCGCTCACCATGTTCGACCCCGAGCAGAAGCTCGGGTTCGAGCTCGACGTGCTCATCGAGGGCGCGCCCGCGGTCAAGGAGGTGGTGCTCACCGTCGACGGCCAGGAGATCCGGCACCGCAACGGACCCGAGCAGTGGGTCACCATCAAGTGGCCGGGCGAGCAGTCGCAGGGGGCCAAGCTCGAGGCGCGCGGCTACGGCATCGACGCCGATCTCGAGCGCGAGGGCGAGTGGGGCCTGTTCCGCCTGCTCGAGGAGGGCAAGGTGCGGGTCGCGCCCGAGCGGCGCACGTTCGCGGTGCAGTGGGACTTCCAGGACGAGAGCGCGGGCATCATCCAGATCCGCTTCCGTCCGCGGCTCGGCGACGCACCGTTCTTCGGGCCACAGGGCCGGCGCGAGTTCATGCAGGTGTTTCGCACCCAGCGGCTGCGGGTGCCCCAGTCGATCATGGTCGACGGGCCGAGCTGCCGAAGGGGCGCCAAATGACCGCCATCGGCATGTTCGGCAAGATGCCGTCGTTCGGGGACTTCGTCTCGATGGGGAGCGGCAGCCCGCTCCATCGCGGGTTCGAGCGCTGGCTCGAGGACAGCAACGACCTGCTGGCCACGCGGCGCCTCGAGCTGTCGAAGAACCCGCTGGGGTTCATGATCCGGGGTGAAGACTCCTCGGACCTCCTCGTGGGGATCCTGGTGGGCAGCTGCGACAGCGTCGGCCGCACCTTCCCGCTGGGCCTGTTCCACGAGGTGGCGGGGAGCAAGGCGGCGCTTCCGGGGCTGCCGGTGGCGATGGCGTCCAACCTCGGCCGGCTGGCCTCCGTGGCCCGCAAGGCGCGGATCCGGAGCCACCACGAGATCGAGAACCTCCTGCGTGAAACGCAGCGGCCGGGCGACGACGAGCTCGCGATCCGCAGCCACGCCGAGCTCCATCGCCTGCGCATCGTGAAGGCCGCCCAGCTGCTCGAGCGGGTCTATGGCCCCGACAACGGGCCCTACTACACGATCGACGTGATCGAGCGCGCATGCGCCCTGGCGGAAGAGCGCCGCGGCCGGCTGCCCCTGGTGCTGCAGAGCAGCGCCAAGACCGACATCGAGCTCATGTTCGCGCTCGCCACCATCGAGGCGATGAGCGACTGCCGCCAGCCCGGCGCGGTGCTGTGGGACGTGAGCAGCCACCGCGTGCACTTCGTGCTCGGCCGCCCCGACCAGGGCCTGCTCGCCTTGTTCATGGAGGGGTCCGACGCCGATCGGGTGTGGCCGATGACGACCGATCGGGCCGAGCTCGCGCAAAAGGCCACCGAAACCCTCGAGCCGCGCGTCCGCGCCCTGATTGGTGACGCCGCCAAGTCGTGCTCGGCCAAGGATTTCCTGGCCGCCGTCGCGGCCGCGTGCAAAACGATGCAACCGCAGGCAGTATCGAAGGAGAAGCGATCACTATGGCGAAGCAGGGTTCCGTAGCTCCCAAGGAGCGCATCAACATCGTCTACAGGTCCAAGCTCGAGGGACAGCCCGAGGTGGAGCTGCCCTTCAAGATGCTGGTCATGCAAGACCTCACCGGCCGGCCCAAGGAAGATCCGCTCGAGGATCGCGTGCCGGTCAAGATCGACAAGGAGACCTTCGACGCCGTGATGTCCTCGTACGACCTCGGAGTGGACGTCCGCGTCAAGGACCGGCTGTCGGGTGCCAAGGACGCCACGATCCCCGTGTCGCTCAAGTTCGCGACGCTCCGCGACTTCACCCCCGAGGGCATCGCCACCCAGATGCCCGAGCTGCAGAAGCTGCTCGAGCTGCGCGACGCGCTGTCGTCGCTCAAGTCGCCGCTCGGCAACAAGGGCAACTTCCGCAAGCGCATCCAGTCGATCCTCTCCGACGAGAACGCCCGCAAGCGCATGATGACCGAGCTCGGGCTCACCGAAGACGGTGACAAGGGCGACAAGGAGGGCTAGAGCCATGGCCGAGCAAAAAGAAGCAACCGGCACCACCACGCTCGAGTCGAGCGTCCCCACGCTGCTCGACGAGCTGCTCACCGAGGCGCAGGTCCCCGATTCCGACCGCGAGGCGTATCTCATCGCCAAGAAGGGCATCGAGGCCTTCATGGGCGAGCTGCTGCAGGGGCGCAGCGACTTCGGCAAGATCGATCGCGCGGTCGTCGATCAGATGATCGCGCAGATCGACAACAAGATCACCGACCAGGTCAACGAGGTCCTGCACGCCGAGGAGTTCCAGTCGCTCGAGTCCACCTGGCGCAGCGTCCGCTACCTCGTCGATCACAGCGATCACCGCGAGAACGTGCGCGTCGAGCTGCTCGACGTGACCAAGCAGGACCTCATCGACGACTTCGAGGACTCGTCCGACATTACCAAGTCGGCGTTCTATCGCACGGTGTACTCGGCCGAGTACGGCACGTTCGGTGGCCACCCCTACGGGGCGATGATCAGCGGTTTCGAGTTCAACGCTGGACACGAGGACATCGCGCTGCTCAAGCAGCTCGCGGGCATCGCCGCCATGGCCCACGCCCCGCTCCTGGCCAACGCGTCGCCCACGTTCTTCGGCGAGGACTCGTTCGAGGCGCTGCCCAAGCTGCGCGACCTCAAGTCGTTGTTCGAGCTGCCGCAGTACCTGCGCTGGCGGGCGTTCCGCGACAGCGAGGATGCGCGCTACGTGGGCCTCTGCATGCCCAAGTTCCTGCTGCGGGTGCCGTACGACCGCGATCACAAGCCGGTCAAGGGGTTCGACTTCGCCGAGGACGTGATCGACAAGCACGAGAACTACCTCTGGGGGCCGGCCTCGTTCGCGCTCGCCGCCCGGGCGGCCGAGTCGTTCGCGGCCTACCGCTGGTGTCCCAACATCATCGGACCCATCGCCGGCGGCGCGGTGGAGGACCTACCGGTGCACCAGTACGAGGCCATGGGCACGCTCCAGACCAAGCTGCCGGTGGAGATCCAGCTCACCGAGCGTCGCGAGTACGAGCTGTCCGAGGAGGGCTTCATCGGCCTCACGTACCGCAAGGGCTCCGACAACGCGGCGTTCTTCTCCGCCAACTCGTGCCAGAAGGCCAAGGAGTTCGCCAACAAGGACGACGAGCTCAACTTCCGGCTCGGCACGCAGCTGCCCTACATGTTCGTCATCACGCGGCTGGCCCACTACATCAAGGTCATGCAGCGCGAGAACCTGGGCTCGTGGAAGACCGCGCAGGAGCTGCGCAACGAGCTCAAGAAGTGGCTGCTGCAGTACACGTCGAGCGGCCCGAAGGTCGACCACATCACCAAGTCCAGGCGGCCGTTCCGCGCCGCCGAGGTCAAGGTGGAGGACGTGCCCGGCCAGGCCGGGTGGTACAAGTGCGAGCTGCAGGTGATGCCCCACTTCAAGTACATGGGGGCCGACTTCACCCTCTCGCTCGTGGGCAAGCTCGACAAGCAGTAGTAGGCAACCGGCGGGCCGATGGCTGAGGGGGAGACCACACCGCCGCCGGCTCCCGAGTCGGCGGTCGAGAACAAGCCCGAGGCGGCGGCCGAGGACAAGGACACGGCCGCCGCCAAGGCGGCCGTGCTGCGGCCGATCTCCGAGGCCGAGCCCGTCGGCTCCGACCCCAAGCTCACCGACGACTTCGATCGCGTCTTCAACGAGCTCGCCAAGCTCGAGTCGCTCGGTGGGGGCGAGCCCGACTGGCCGATGGTCCTCGCCGGCAGCGCCAAGCTCATCGACACGGTGAGCAAGGACCTGCGGTGCCTTGGGTGGTGGGTGCACGCCCGCTTCCGACTGCAGGGCGCGGTGGGGCTGCGGACGGGCCTGGTCGCGCTCGCGGCGTGTGCCGAGACGTTCAAGGCCGCGGGTCTGCACCCCAAGCGCGACAAGGCCAAGGCCGCCGCGCTCGACTGGCTCGGCACGCGGCTCGAGCTCGATGTGCCGCTCCACCTCAAGTCGGCTCCCGCCGCCGACCTCGAGGTGATGCGCAAGAGCCTCGACGAGCTCCAGGCCTCGCTGCAGGGCGCGTGCGCGTCGTTCGAAGGGCTCAGCAAGGCCCGTGCCGCCGTCAAGGGCGTGAAGGTCGAGGTGCCCAAGCCGGCGCCCGGGGCCAAGCCGGCGCCGGTGGCCAGGCCGGTCGCGGCGGCGCCCGCGGCGACCGCGGCCCCCGCGGCGCCTCCCGCTCCCACGGTGCCGTCCGAGCTCGAGGGCCTCGTCGAGGAGATGGCCTCGCAGGCCGCGGGCCTCGCCGCGGGCGCGGGCGAGAGCGCGTTCAGCCTGCGGCTGCGTCGCATGGCGGCGTGGCTCGGCACGCCGGAGCCGCTGCCCGGCGGCAAGAAGTACGACTGCGAGAGCATCGTGCCCAAGCTCCGCATGGAGCTCGATCAGATCTTCAACAACAAGCGCTGGCCCGAGCTGCTCGAGCGCACCGAGTCGCTGTTTCCCCAGCACCCGTTCTGCCTCGATCTCACGTTCTGGGCCGCGCACGCGGCCGGCGAGGTCGTGGGCATGCCGGCCCGCGACGCGCTGGCGGGCGAGCTCGTCGCGCTGACGATTCGCAGCCCCAAGCTGTCCAAGGGCGTCGATCGCACCGGGCAGCCGCTGGCATCGGCCGCCACGCGGGCGTTCGTCTCGCAGCTCATGGCGCCCAAGGTCGGAGGCGCGGCGCCCGTGACCGTGGCGGCGGCTCCGGCCGGCGAGGGCGGTGCCGCGAGCACACCGGCGGTGGCTCCCGGAGCGAGCTTCGAGACGCTGCCGGCCGACGTGGACGCGCTGCTCGCCCAGGGCAAGACGGCCGACGCCGTGCGGCTGGGCTCGGCCGCGACGGCGGGCCTCTCCGGGCGCGGGGCGTTCTATCGCCACGTGGCGCTCGCCGAGCGCCTGCAGGCGGCGGGCGCCAATCCGCTCGCGTTCTCGATGTTTCGCGCGCTCATGGCCCAGCTTCGCACCGCCACGCTCTCGCAGTGGGAGCCGGGCCTCGAGGCGCGGTGCATTCGGGGTTACCTGCAAGGGGCGCGCTCTACCAAGCAGACGGTCGAAGGCGAGCGCGAGCTCCTCGATGCATTGATGCTGCTCGATCCAGGAGCAGCAGTTGGGTTGGTGTGATCATGGCCGACGGAACGAAGCCCTACTACCGCACTGAACACGTCCTCAAGCTCATCGGGGGCGAGGAGCACGAATTCATCGTCTGGGGGTTCAACTTCGAGGACGTGTTCGACGAGGGCTACAAGCTGGTGGTGCGCTGCCAGATCCCCGCGGCGCTCGAGGAGCAGCTCTACACCGCGGCCTCGACGCGGCGCCTCAAGGACGTGGAGTTCTTCCTGCGTCGACAGTTCCCCGACGGGCAGCTGCTCGAGACCCGCATCGCGGGCCTGCTCGACGCGGTTGCGCGCGATGTGAACGGCGAGCCGGGCAAAGACCGTACGAACGACATGTTCAATGTCACCATCGTCCCTGCGTTCGAGCAGCTCAAGCTCGATATCAAGGGCGGTACCTGGCACAACAAGAGCCACGCCGACATCCTGTACGAGGAGGTCAAGAAGGGGCTCGAGCCCTACGGTCGCACGCTGCAGAAGAAGCTCAGCGGCACGTATCCCGAGGTCGACTTCACCGTTCGTCAGCCCCACGAGAGCCTCTACGAGTTTGCGCTCAAGCTGATGGATCGTACGGGGATCAACTTCTACTTCGACCACAGCGGCGGGGTGGAGCAGATGATCCTTTGCGACACCAACGACGTGCTGCCCGAGGTCACGCGGCGCGGCAGCAAGCCGTTCCGCGCGCAGTGGCTCGAGAAGAATCCCACCGATGACGAGGAGAAGATCACGGGGATGAACCGCACGGCGTCGATGCAGCCGTCGCAGGTCGAGTTCCTCGGCTTCGATCTCACCTCGCACCCGCAGATGGCGATGGCGGGCCTCGCCGACCTCACGCCGATCCTCTCGACGATCCCCAACTTCGGCTCGATCTTCGGCGCCTCGGCCATCCCGTCGATTCCCAACCTCGCAGGCTTCGCCGCCAGTGCCATCGGGGCCGCCCTCGGGGCGCTGGGCCTCGGTGGCCTCGGCGGCGCCATCGGCGGCGCCATGGGTGGCGGTGGTGGTGGTGGCGGTGGCGGTGGCGGCGGTGGCGGTGGCGGTGGCGGTGGCGGTGGCGGCGGCGGTGGTGGCGGCGGTGGAGGTGGCGGCGGCAGCAGCCCGTTCCGGCCGGCCTCGGTCGTTCAGAACGAGCCCTTCCGCACCAACGAGCTCGGCCCCGAGAAGCAGTACAAGGATCGCTCCAAGCTCCACGAGGAGGTCGAGACCCAGCGCTCGCAGCCGTTCGACGCCCAGACCAACATCACCGGGGCGATCTCCGGCCGCAAGATGATGTTCGAGGTGACCCCCGGTGAGCTCAAGGAGTTCATCGTCCAGAAGGTCACCGCCTCGGGCGAGAAGCTCGGTGACATTCCGGCCGACTACTCGAACACGATGAAGGTGCAGCCCGCGACCACGGAGTCGGGGCAGCCCAACCCGATGCGGCCCACCCGCAAGAAGGAAGAGGACAAGCACTTCGGGATCTACCGCGCCAAGATCATCGCGATCGAGAACGACCCGGTCGATGTCGACAAGTTCATGCGCATGCGCATCGAGTTCCCGTGGGACAAGGAGAAGGGCAAGCCCAAGCCCACCTACGTGAGCGTGATGCAGCCGATGGCCGGCACCCACGGCGGCACGCAGTGGTTCCCGCGCGCCGGTGACCGCGTGATGGTGATGTTCGTGGGCGGCAACGCCGAGCAGCCGATGATCCTCGGCAGCATCTACGACAACGAGTACAAGCCGCCCGTGATGGGCCCGCCGGCGGGGGTCAAGCTGCCCGACTCGCGCAAGTGGCTCGGGTGGACGCACGCCAGCATCGGCGACAAGTCGCGCCTCAGCCAGCTCAACATGGACGTGACCGCGGGCGCGGAGATGTTCTTCTTCAACGCCCCGTGGGACTGGAAGCGCACCGTCGGCCACGACAGCATCGAGGACATCGAGCGCGACGAGACCCGCCACGTCAAGCGCAACTTCACCGAGACGGTCGACGGCGAGTGGAAGCACGAGGTCGGAAAGAACCGCACCGAGAAGGTCAAGCAGGACTACTCGCTGACCGTCGACGGCAGCAGCACCATCACGACCAAGAAGGACCTCACGCTCAATGTCGACGGCTCGACGACCAACAACTACAAGAAGGGCGTCACGAGCAAAGTCCAGATTGGCGACTCCACCATCATTGCGGATGTCGGCAGCCACGTCGAGCGCGTGGGGGCCACGATCCGCATGCTGGCCGGCGCGTCGATCATTGGGCGGGCGCCGTCGATCTCGTTCTCGATCGGTGCCGGCGGTGGCATGGGTGCGGCGGCCGGTGCTGCGCTCGACATGAACCAGGACGCCAAGCTCTCGGCCCCGCGCAGCAGCGAGCTGTCGGCGGGTGGTAGCCACATCCGGACCGACGTCACGGGCGCGCACGTCAAGGGCCCGAGCGTGGCGCTCGCCGATCAGCAAGGCGGCCTCGCCCGGCTCGAGCACGGCAAGCTCGTGGTCGATGCCCCGCTGGGCATCGAGTTCCGCTGCGGGGCCAACACGCTCGAGCTCACCCCCGAGGGCCTGCGCATCAACGGCGTACGGGTGGTCATCGACACGCCGCAGACCGAGCTGCGCACGGCGGCGTTCGACATCGTGGGCCCGGAGGACGGCAAGACATGAGCACATGCGTCGTCGAGCCGCTCGAGCGGCTCGCCGACGAGATGCGGGCGTTCGTGCAGCGGCCCGAGCTCCGCGCCCTGCACGTGGCGGCGGATGCCCAGCTCTCGTCGGGGGCGCTCAAGGTGGTGCTCGCGGCCGAGCACCTCGCCGAGAACCGCGGGCCGTGGCTCACCGTTCAGGCCGACACCCACAAGGCCGACGTCTGGGAGCGCATCGACGCCCAGCTCGTGAGCGAGCACGAGGAGCGACGCAAGGCCGGGGCTCCGTTCGCCCCGCTGCCTCCCGACGTGCCGGGTGCCATCGGGCCGGGGCGCTGTGCCGCTCGCATTCGCCAGTGCGCGACGTCGGTGCAGGAGCCGGCGCGGGGCCTGGTGGTGTTCGTCGTGTGCCGCGGGGCGACGGTGGCCGAGCCGTGGCTCGCTCGCCTGCGCGACATGTTGCTCGACAAGGAGCTCGGCAACGTGAGGCTCGTGGTGCTCACGTCGATGTGCGAGGCCGCGCTGCTGTGGTCGGCCCGCCTGCCGCCGACGATCTGCGAGTCGCACCGCTGCAAGCTCGACCCCGCGGCCGTGACGGCCGAGCTCGCCGCCGAGGTGGAGTCGGAGGAGCAGGGCGGCGGTACGTGGCCCGCCACCGCCAAGCCGCCCCCGCGCCCAGGCGCGCCCGCGCCTCCCCCCGCGGGGGTGCTCTCGTTCGGGGCCAAGCTCCGCCTGCACCTCAAGCGGGCGCTCCTGGGGCTGCGGCGCGAGGACGGCGCTGGGACGGCGCGGGAGCAGTCGTCCGCCCGAGATCTGTGCCACGGCGCCGGTCGTTTGCAGGACGCGGTGCGAATGGAGCTCACCCTCGGGGGGTACCTCTCGCAGCTTCGCCAGCCCGAACGGGCTCAGGAGAGCTTCGAGCGCGCGGCCAAGGCCGCCGCCGGGGCCGATGCCCACGCTCTGGAGGCGCAGGCCCGCTATGCGGAGGCCTACTCGTGGAAGGAGCGCAAGAAGCCCGAAGACGCGCTCCGCTGCTACTGGGCGGGCATCGAGGCCGCCAAGAAGGGACGGCACGTGCGGCTCGTCTTCGACGGCTACTGGGAGGCGGGGCTGCTCTTGCGGCCGCTCGACCGGGCCTCTACCCTCGTGTCACTGTGGAGCGACGCCCTCAAGACCGCGGGGGACTACTCGCCGAGCGAGCTTCGGCCCACCCGCATCGAGAAGATCGCCAAGGAGCTCGCGATCGAGCTCCGCGCGCTACGGCGCGCGGCCGATGCGCGCACTGTCGATGAGTGGGTCGCCAAAGCCCTCGGAAAGGTCCATGCGCCTTAGGCCTCCCAACTACCAGCAACGCTCTCGGCGTCGATTCCTGTTCTTCGTGATCGGGATCGCGATCTTCGCGATCTTGCTCGGAGCGCTGCTGGCCTATCTCATCCTCGTCGACTCGCCCAAGAAGCGCGCGGCGGCCGTCGGTCCGCCGCCGCCGCCCAAGCCCGTGGAGCAGTTCGCGGATCCGATCGAAGCGTGGGACGAGGAGCCCACCCGGGAGCTGCCCGACCGGCCGAGGAAGTCCGGAGGAAGCCGCCCCCGCCCCGAGTCGCTCGACGACGACTCGATCCGGACGGGCCTGGCCCGGATGCAGATGTCCTTCAACGAGTGCGCGCGCGAGCACGGTGCCGTGGATGGCTCGCTCGTGCGGATCGGCTTCTCGGTCTCCGCCGAGGGGCAGGTGACGGGCTGTTTCGCCCTGGCCCCGCATGCCCGCACGCCGCTCGGACGGTGCATCGTCGATGCGGTGGCCCGCGCCAAGCTCAAGAAGACCGTGCTCGGCCGCAACGACGTCCGCTGGTCGATCATCCTCCATCCGTAGATGCCCTGGGCATCTACGGCTTGCCTACCTCGGCGTCTTCGGTCTCGATCTCGCGCATGAGGTAGCGGCGGATCGTGATGTGGAGCTGGCTCGCCTGCAGCGAGCCCATCGCGTTCTTGAGCTCGATCGTGTCGGTGCCCAGGCGGCTGCGCAAGGCGGCTCGCGTGGCGCTGAGCAGCGCCTCTTGGGCACGCAGGCGCCAGCGGTGGGCGGTGGCGCGGTGGACGTCGTAGATCCTCGCCACGTCGTCGATGCCGAGGCCGTGGAACAGGAAGTGGCGCAGGAGGTTGCGCTCGCGGGCCGTGAGCGACGCAAAGGCGTCCTTGAGCGCCTCGCGGAGCTCCGTCTCGAAGCTGGTGCGCGCGTAGGCGAGCTCGGGGTCGGCCGTGGCTGCGCGTAGGCCCAAGAGCTCGGTCTCGTCGACCTGGTGCCCCAGCTCGCGCCGCTGGGTGCGACGCACGATGTCGATCACCTGGCGCACGATCGTGATGCGCAGCCACCCGCGCAGCGAGCCGCGGCCACCGTACTCGCCGATACGGGGCGGGGCATCGGGCATGGCCGTGAACAGCTTGCCGAGGATGTGCTGACGGAAGTCCTCGGGGCTCGTGTCGGCGTTGCCCGAGCGGGCGACCGCTACCTCGATATCGGCCCGGAAGCGGTCCTGGAAGCGCACGAGCGCCCGCTTGTTGCCGATCGCACAGCCGTACGCGAGCCACAGGTCTCCGGCCCGCAGCGAGTCGAGGTGCTCGGCGAGCTGCTCCACCCCCCCGCACCGCTCGCCCACGAAGCGCACGAACCCGGTCGGCGAGAGCTCGAGCGTGGGCTCCTCGACCCGCGCCCGCGCCACGAGCTGCTCCAGCGCCTCGGGCAGCTCCGCCGGCGCTTCGTGCTCGGTCCCCCAGCCGGCCAAGAAGTCGTCGACCAGGCCTTCGCGGGACACGCTCGGATGGTACATCAGGCCGAGCACACCCCAGGTCTCGCTCCTGCGCGCGCGCTCGCGAGCGGTGGGGGCGACGATCAACGCGCTCGCGGCGGCTTGGCCGGCTTGGCGGCGCCCGGGGGGCTCGGCGCCGCAGCGGGGGCCTTCTTCGGGCTCTGGAGGCCGAAGCCCTTGCGGGCCTGGCCGGCCGCCGGCGCCTGCTCGAGCTCGAAGATCCGCCGCAGGATCTTGCCCCCGCGCTTGCGGCTCGACAGGAACACGTTCTCACCGAGCACGCGCCCGCCCTTGGCCCGGAGGAAGAACGGCGGGTAGGCGTCCTGATCGATGAGCACCTCGAGCTCCACCGAGATCGGATCGCGGCACAGCGACTGGACCAGGCGTTGCGTGCGTTCGAACGAGGTCCCACCGGGGGTGAATGCACGGGCGCGGTCGGGCGGCATCGGCCCCACCGCCACGCGGGCCTGGTGGGCGGGGTGGCGCACGCGCGTGCCGAGGATCCAGCTCACCGCGAGCGAGCAATTGGCCTTGCCCAGCTTGGTGCGCTGCTCCTCGTCGAATTCGATCCAGCCCCCGCTCATCTGCTGCAGCGCGAGCGGGGCCCCGTCGAGATCGGCGGAGAGCAGGCTCCGCAGCGAGTTCTCCATGCTCCGTGCCGTGCCGCCGCCGGTGGCCATCAGCGCCGCGAGCCCGAGCAGCTCCGAACGGCTGATGTCCTTCGGCGTGGCCCCGGGGTCGAAGCCCGCCGCAGCGAGGATGCGCGCCGACAGCGGGTCCTTGCCGCCCTTGAGGTACTCGCGCGAGGGCGAGTACTTGCTGCGCGCGCGGTAGAACAGCGCGGTGAGGCGGCTGTGGAACACGTCGAGGAACGCGGCCTGCAGCACCGCCTCCTCGGTGTCGAGCAGCAGGTCTTCCACGTGATAGAGCGGCAGCGGGCTGTCGGCCCCCGACAGGCCCAGCACGCACGTGGTCACCACGTAGCGGCCACGGCCGTCGAGCTGCTCCTCGGCCTCGGGGAACGTGACCCACTCGATCGAGCTGATGTCGTTGGGCTGGAACGCGAACGAGACGTTGTGGCGGAACGAGATCGCCTCGTCGCGCAGCGGTGTCGAGCCACCCACGCGGGCGTGCTCGGGCGTGAGCCGCTCGAGCAGCGTCACCGCGGTGTAGAAGTCGGTTCGCGGCGGCGCCTGCAGCAGCCGAGCCCGCAGTGAGCCCTCGAGCAGCGCCTGCTTGAGCTCGTCTCCGGTCAGAGTCGGAGGTTCCCGTTCCTCGCTGGCCATGAGTACTCCCGTAGCGACGGCGACAGGCGGATCTGGAATTGATCGAACGAGTTGACGTTGACGAGGCGACCGAACAGCTCCGAGAGCGCCTCGCCGAGCGCGACCGCCTCGCCGATGCCGGCAAAGCTCGTCTCGTCGAGCACCACGATGGTCTTGGTCCCGGTCACCGGTGCGCCGCGATGCAGGCGCACGAGCTTGCGGATCTCCACCTCGCGGATCGCCTCGATCCACAGCGATGCGAGCCGCCCCTGGTGGGGATGGTGGCGCTCGGCGAAGTTGTACGCCCGCAGCACCGTGCGCAGCGCCTGCGGGTCGTGCAGGCCGCGGCGCGACAGGCCCAAGTGGGCCGAGAGCTGCCAGAGCAGCTCCACGTCGTAGTGGGGGTAGAGCGGCGGGGTGGGGGCCGTGATGTTGGAGAACGCCACCGACACCGGCGAGCCCCGCACCGGCTGGTCGATCGCGCCCAGGCTCACGGTGGCCGCGGCTCCGCGGTTGCTGCACAGCAGCTCCATCGACAGCACCTCGGGCTCGCACACCGGGGCGGCGTCACGCGGGGTCATGAGCGCCACGTAGACGTCGGTACCGCTGTCGGTGATGGCGGGGACGCGCCGAATCACGTAGTACACGTGGTCGTGGGGCACGTCGGCCGTGGCGGACAGGCCATAGGAGGTGAACGCGGGGACCCGGCGTCGGCGGCCCTGGTGCATGGCCTGCACCTCCAGCACGTCGTAGGTCTCGACCTCGGTGCGCTGGCGATCCGCGGCTCGTATCAGCGCCTCGGGCTTGAGCGGCTCGATGCGCGCCGGGTCCGACGGGCAGGGAAACAGGTTCACGATCGGCGTGCAGTGCAGGCGGAGATCGTCCTTGCCCACGCGGTGCGGCAGCTCGGGCGGCGACTCGAACGTGAAGTGCAGCTCCATGTCGGCGGCGGCCAGGGAGCCCAGCGCCGGCAGATCCACGAAGCACAGCTTCAGGGGGAACGCGAGCAGCTCGGCGACCGCCGCGAACGCGTCGTGCTCGAGCGGCCGCTCGGGCAGCATGCGGAACTCGGTCTCGAAGGCGCGGCTGCGCGCAGAGCCCTTCACCTTGCCGCGCAGCGTCTCGCCCTCGTAGACCGCGATCTCCGTGCAGTGGTGCAAGAACCACGCGCGCACGGTGAGCGCGAACGGGGCGTTGCCATGCATGTGCAGGCGGATCGACTTCTGCGCCAGCAGCGGGATGGCCTGCGTCGGGGCCTTGAGCTTGAGGACGATCTTCTCGAAGCGGTTGCCGACCTTGGTCGAGCGCACGTCGATCAGCTCGACCGGCAGGATGTCGGTCGCCTGCGTGATCTGGAACCGGCAGCGCGTGCCATCGGCGGCCAGGCCTGCCACCTCGGCCCCGCGCGGCACGTGCAGCACGTCGTGCAGCGCTCGGGTCTCGGGCTGGAACTGGAGGATCGCGCACGACGGCACGAAGCGCGTCAGCTGCGGGACCAGGATCGATCCGAGCTGCTGCGCGAGCTCCGGCATCCCGTCGTCGATGCGCTCACGGATGCGCGACGCCAGGAACGCAAAGCCCTCGAGCAGCCGCTCGACGTCGGGATCGTCGCTCCGCTCGGCCAACAGCCCCGCGGTGCTGGGGAAGGCCTTGGAGAACTCTCGTCCCTGCTCTCGGAGGTACGCGAGCTCGGCCTCGTAGTACCTGGATTTCATTGGCGGGCCGTCAGCCCAGCTCTAGCCCACCTCGAAGTGGCCGTCTACGGCCAGCTGCGTCTGGAGGCGGATGCGATCGCGACTCCCGCTCCCGTCCTTGAGCTCGCCGGTGATCTCGATGGAGATCACATGGGTCTCGACTTGGACCCGCCGAACCTGGACGTTGCGGAGCCGTGGCTCGTACATCTCGATCGTTCTTCTCAAGGCGGCCATGACGTCGGACTCGGACGTCGGCCACCTCGACATCAACCCCACGAAGTCACAGCCCATGGTCGGGCACGTATAGCCATCGCCTTCGTGGGTATTGAGGAGCGACGTCACGTTGGCGACGATCGCGTTCATCAGGTCGGGGCGACGCCGCGGGTCAGGGGACGACACGCGTCCCAAGAGCCCGCGGCTATGCTTGCCGGACCTCACGAGGCCTACGCGTACTCGAGCAGCTCGCCCCAGTCCTCGCTGTCGGGGGTTCCGGGAGGAGCGATCGAGTGAGGCTGGCGCTCACCGAGCGAGCCGCCCTTGATGGTGCTGGCGCCGGTGATGCAGTCGATCGCGTACTCACGGGTGCCGATGGACTCATTGGTCACGATGTGGCCGAAGACGTGAACCTCGAAGCCGACCGAGCCCGGCTGTCCGGGGTGCAGGTTGGCGTTGGAGACGTAGCTCCAGCCGCACACGGTCTTCTTGTTCTCCCACATGCCCTCTTCTTGCTTCCACTCGCGGTAGACCCAGATGACCTCTTCCCGCGACTGCCGCCACTCATTGATGAGCTCGGAGCCGGCCTCGTCGCCTTCCTCCACCTGGAAGGACACGTAGCCCTTGCCACGACCCGCCATGACGCCGGACATGTCGATGTCAGCCGAGCAGCGGAACGCGTTGGTGAAGTACCCGCCACGATGGTTCTTCAGGATCATGAACTCGCCGGTCTCCAGGAATTGGCGAGACTCGTCGTTGTCGCCTTTGGGCTTGGCGCAGAAGACGTGGAGCGAGCGCTGCTTTTGTTCGTCGGATGCCATACAACCTCTTTCACGGACGGACCGGGCCGGTCTTCATCGAAAAAACACGCCCCCCTACCCCGGGGCCCGGCGTTGCGGCATTGTTGGCGGGCGTGCTCCTACGGGTCTCCATAGCCAAGGCTGGCGAGGACGCTTCGCGTTGGCCGGAGTTCACGAAGCCAGAGCTTACCATCGGTCGCCGCCCCACGAACGACATCATTCTGCCGAGCGATGGGGTCTCGGGCACCCATGCCCGGCTGTTGGTGACCGGACGCACTCTCACCCTGGTCGATCTCGGCTCCACCAACGGCACCTTCGTCACCGGCGAGCGCGTGGTGGGCCCACGCCCCGTGGGACCCCAGGAAGAGGTGCTGATCGGCGATTTCCGGCTCACCTTCGCGCTCGTCGACCCGGCGGTCGTCGACGACTCTCCGGGCTGGCAAGGCCGTGGCGAGGCCCCCCGTCTGCCGCTCTCGGCCGCGTTCGGCTGGGCCGACGACCCCGCATTGCCACCACCTCCACCATTGCTCGATGACGCTCCCGTGGCGATGATGACACCCGCGGCAGCCGGAGAGCTCGGATCGCCGCCTGCTCCTCCCGCCCCGTCTCCCACGATGATCTCCCCCTCGAGCATCGCGGCCTCGCGGGCGCGGGTGGTCGAGGCTCCCGCGGCCCCTGCGAACCGGGGCCCGAGCACGGGCTCGGGGCCGATCGGCGTAGAGGAGATGATCGCGCTCGATCCCCAGTCCACGCTTCCCCCGCTCGAGCAGGCGTTCGCCGCGGTCTGGGAGCGGGTGGCCGAGGACGTGCTCGCGGCGGTGCCGGGCGTGGAGCGGAGGATCCAGCGGCTGCTCGAGCAGGCCGTCGTCGCGGTCGCGCGCCTCGGGAACGTGCCCTCCGACGCCCGTACCCGGCTGCTGGGCGAGATGCACGGCCCCGGAGCCGTGCAGTCGCTGCTCGTGGGCGATCCCGACGAGGTGCTCGTGATCGGTACGCAAGGCGTGCGGGTCGATCGCGGCGGCCACGTCACCACCGGTCCGAGCCCGTTCTCGTGCCCGTCCGCCGTCGTCGCGCTGGGGTCGCGGCTGTGCGGCATGGTCCTCGACACCAAGCGCCCGTTGGCCAATCGACTTCACGGTGAATACTTCGTGCAAGCGATCCATGGCAGCCTGGCGGGTGGGGTGCCAACCGTGGGGCTACGGCGCATGGCCCCGCGCATGCCCGGGTCGTTCGAGGAGCTCGAGGCTGCCGGGGCCGTGGCGAGCCCCCACGCGGAGATCTTGCGCGCGGCCGTGCGTGCGGGAATGCGCATCGTCGTCTGCGTGGGTCCGGGGGCGCTGGCGCGGCCCGTGCTCGCCGCGTTGCTCGCGGCTGCCCCCGCCACGGAGCTGCAGATCGTCGTGGGGCCGGTCGGCGTCGATGCCCGCGGGCTGCGGGTCGGCACCGTGCTTCTCACTCGCGAGCGCCCCTCGTCCGAGGTGCTCGAGGCGGCGCTGCGGCTGCACCCCACCCGGCTCGCGCTCGAGGAGCTGCCCTGGCACGACGGTAGTGCTCTCGACGTGCTCGGGTCCCCAGCGCTGCGGGTGATCGTGAGCCTGCGCGCGATCACCACGGCAGTGGGCCTGCACGGCCTGCTCGCCATGCTCGATGCCCGCGGTCACGGGCACGTCGCGGCCCGTACCTTCTTGGCCTCGGGCGTCGACTTCTTCGTCGGCGTCACGGCCGGCCGCGAGGGCGCGCCGCGGATCACCTCGATCGCGGAGCTGCTCGTTCATCCCAACGGCGAGCTCGAGCCGCGGCTGGTGTCCGCGTTCGACCCCGAGCGGGCCACCTGGTCGCCGTTCCCGGTCGCTTCGCCCCGCCTCGACGACCTCGTACATCGCGGGTTGCTCGACGCGCGCGTGCTCGAGCCGCGCGAGTCCTCGGAGACCTTCACATGATCGTTCGATCCTCGTGCTGCTGGCCCCTCTTCGTCGCAGCCCTCGGCGCGGCCATGGTGAGCCTCGGTGGGTGCAAGCAAGAAGGGCCCACCTGCGAGCCCAAGAGCATCACCTGGGGCCTCCAGCTCGCGCTCCAGGCGTCCGACCGGGTCAATCCGACCGACGAGGGCGAGTCGCTGCCCACGGTGGTCCGCGTGTTCCAGCTCCGCGGCGACATCGCGATCGAGGACCTCGAATTCGATGCGCTGTGGAAGGCCGAGAAGGCCGAGGAGCTCGGCGAGAGCTTCTTGACGATGGAGGAGCTCACCCTGTTTCCCTCGCAGGGCGAGCTCCGCAAGCTGCCGGTCGAGGCCGAGGCCACCCATGTGCTGGCCGCCGGGTTCTTTCGCAAGCCCGCCAGCGACACCTGGTACACGACCTACGAGCTGCCCACCAATCACGGCGACATCGTCTGCGCCAAGGCCCCCACCACCAAGCAGTACCCCGAGCCCTGCTTCTTCGCGCGGCTCGATCGCAACGGGATCGAGGGGGGTGCTACCCCGCCCGCCGGGTTCGAGCAGGACGAGTCGCTCCAGTGCGCGCCGCTCGGCGTGGTGCTCGCACCCACCGAGCAGGACGAGCGCAGTAAGCGCAAGGAGCGTCGCCAGAAGCGAAGGCAGCAGCGCAGGGGCGGCGATGTGCCCGAGACCGACGACCTGCAGAAGCAGCTCGACGGGGCGGCCGACAAGGTCCCCGAGACACCCGAGACGCCGCAGACGCCCAAGACGCCCACGGTCAAGACTCCGCAGACGCCCAAGACGCCGAATCTGCCCCAGGCCCCCAAGGCGCCCCAGGCCCCCAAGGCGCCCCAGGCCCCCAAGGTGCCCAGCAAGCCCCGCTAGCATCCATGCTCCCCTGCAACCACCGGCAATCCAGCGAGCAACCAGGTGCCCCCAAAGGGGGCTAGCCCGTCATGCGCCCCGTCGTGATCCGCATCGAGCACCCGCCGCCCCGCGGCAATGTCGAGGAGCGCGAGTTCTCCACGTCGCCGATCCAGCTCGGCCGCAACGCCAAGGCCGACCTGCGACTGCCCTACGACTTCGTCTCGAGCTGGCACGGGCTCATTCGCTTCGACGAGCACACGGCGAGCTACTTCGACCTCGGCTCCACCAACGGCAGCGAGATCAACGGCCGCCGCATGAGCCCCGGCGAGGTGCTCGAGTTCGACGCGCCGGTGCGCGTGCGGATCGCCGATCTCACGCTCACGCTCAGCCGCGCCGGCGCGACCGCCCGGCCCGAGCCCCCACCGTCGCTGCTCGATGCGTACGTGCCGGGCGAGTTCTCGGGGACCGAGCGGACGATCGTGCCGTACCACCTCGGCGGTCGCACCACGACCGAGCCCACGCCGCTGCTCGATTTCGATGATCTCCCGCCCGAGATCGCGTCGCTGCCGCGAGAGCGCGTGCCGTCGGAGCGCGCGTACGGGGCGGACGTGGGCGCGGGGCCGCGTGCTGCGTACGACCCGGGTCGGATCCCCGCCACCGGCGTTCCGCGGGCGCCCACCCAGCGGCTCGCGCCGCGGCGCGAGCCGTCCGGCGCGCCCGTCGACGGCCTCACGCTGATCCGCGAGCTCTCGCAGCGGCTGTTGCCCTCGGTGCCTCTGCCCGAGACCTCCGACGATGCCCGCGAGCTGCTCGACCGCGTGGCGTCGCTGGTGGAGACCTGTGCCCGTGGGGTGGTGGAGATGCAGGCCGGGCAGGAGCGCATGGGGCAAGAGCTGGGCGTGCAGACCGTCAAGCACTACACGGGGCTGCGGTTCGCAGCCTCGGCCAGCGCGGCGATCGAGTACCTCCTGGCCGATCTCGGCCCTGGTGATCACCGGCGCCTCGACGAGCTGGCGGTGGGCTTCGCCGACAGCATGAGCCACCAGGTGGCGATGCTCGATGGCCTCGTCGCCGGCGCGCGGGCGCTGCTCGACGCGCTCGAGCCCCGCGCGATCGAGGTGGAGGTGGGGGCCGGCCGCATCGGCCGGTTCCGTGAGCTGTGGAGCACCTTCTCCGCACACTGGCAGCGCCTGGCTGCCGACGACCGCAAGCTGGTCAAGGCGCTGTTCGGTCCCGAGTTCGCGCGGGTCTACGCGGAGGTGGGCGGAGAGCTCAGTGCCGGCTGGCGGCGCAACGAGGGTGGCGATGGACGAGACGATGGCGAGGGAAGCAAGCGTGCCCCGTAGCGGACGCTGGTCGCTGTGGGTGCTGGCCGTGGGCGTGGTGCTGGGTGCCGCTGCCGGTGCCTGCCGGCCGCGCAAGTCGGGCACGCCGCCGCTGTGCTCGTTCCAGGCGGCCACCGACACCGAGCTCGAGTCGCAGACGCTGCCGCCGGAGGCGTGGCTGCCGATCATCTCGCCCAGCATCGATCGGTCGACGATGATCCGCCGCGGCCCCATGCAGGACGCGTGCGGCCGCGTGCTCGAGGACGTGCCGCTGGCGTTCGAAGGCTGCCCGCCCGACACGGCGAGCGTGATCTCGCGGCCGGAGGAGCCCGTGTCGCTCGACGACCTCGTGCTCGGCCAGGTCGGCAAGGGCCGCATGCTGGCGTGGGCCGCCACCGAGGATCTCTCCGACGGCGACGCGCGCGGCGCTGCGGCGCTCGTGTTCTGGACCGACAACGGCCTCGACGTCCACGCCACGGGCCTGCTGCGCGGGTCCCCCAAGGCCGCGCGCCTGCGTCTGCACCAGAGCAGCGGCAAGCCCGTGGTGATCATCGACGCCGATCGCTGCGATCCCGACGGCAAGTGCCGGCCCGAGGCGTCGTTCGTGCCGATCATTGCCCGCAAGTTTCGCGACCTGCCGCTCTACGACGACGAGGGCACCTGCCTCGGCCGCGCGCGCTTCGAGCTCGAGCGGCGCATCGATCAGGAGAGCCCCGGTGGGGTCACGCGGCGGTTCGAGCTGCAGCGCACCGTGGAGCTCGCCGAAGAGGGGATCGTGCTCATCGACCTCGTCACCGGTGTGGAGTTCGATCCCGCGGATCCCACCAACACCGCCAAGCCGTTCCGCAAGGTGTCCACGCGGCGGGCGCTCGAGCTCGACGGAGAGAAATTCATCGTCCGCGACAAGGACCTGTGGGATCACTTGCTGCGCGATTACGGGCTCGTGCGCGACGACGGCGAGGCGCCGCGGGAGCGGAGCGATCCCGATGGCGAAGAGAACAACGGGCTGCTCGAGGTCGAGGGCAAGGCGCCCGCCGACGCCAAGAAGCGGTGACGGGCTCGGCGCCGGCCGGCGCGTCGCGCTCCGGTGCTGGCGCTGTCATCGCCGATTCGCGCTCATGATGTAGCGGCGTCGCCGATACCACCCGCGTTGCGAGCTGGTCGAGCGGCCCACCACGTGTGTCGCACCACTGGCCTTACCGAACAGCACCTCGTTGCTGCGCCCTCCCGCTGGCCTACACCGAGAGGGAGACAGTCCTCATGCGCGTGCACCACCTCGATTGCGTAAGCATGTGCCCCCGCGGCGGGCGACTCATGGACGGAGGCTCGGGCTCGATCACCGATCGGGCCCACCTGACGTGCCATTGCCTCCTGGTCGAGACGGACGAGGGCCTCGTGCTCGTCGACACCGGCTTCGGGCTCCACGACGTCGCGAACCCTCGCACCCGCCTGAGCCGCACGTTCCTGGCCCTGCTCGGGCCCGACCTGCGGCAGGAGCTGACCGCGGTCCGTCAGATCGAGCGGCTCGGGTTCTCGGCCAGGGACGTGCGGCACATCGTGCTCACCCACCTCGATTGCGATCACGCCGGTGGGCTCGACGACTTCCCGGGTGCCACCGTGCACATGCTGGCGAGCGAGCGTGCCGATGCGACGGCGCGCCCGTCGATCCTCGACCGCATCCGCTACCGGCCCGAGCAGTGGTCCACGCGGCCGCGCTGGCGAACGTATGCCCCGGGCGGCGAGCGCTGGTACGGGTTCGAGCGGGTGCGAGCGCTCGAGGGCGTGAGCGACCAGATCGTGATGATCCCGCTGCGCGGCCACACGCTCGGGCACGCCGGCGTGGCCGTGCAGGGCGACGATGGCTGGCTCCTGCTGGCCGGGGACGCCTACCACCACCACTCCGAGCTCGACTTCCATGGGTTCGGATCGCACGCCCCGCTCGGGCTGCGGATCCATCAGTGGCTGATGGAGAAGGATCGCCCCGCGCGGCTGGCCAACCAGGTGCGGCTGCGCTCGCTGGCCTGCACGCATGGGCACGAGATCACGATGTGCTGCTCGCACGATCGCGAGGAGCTCGAGCGGCTCGCACGTCGCGCGGTGAACGTGCGGATCGCTCGGGCGATGCCGATGACGGCCCGGGTGGATCTGATGGATGTGGCGGATTCGCCGGCGACGATCCACTGAGCCGGCTCACGGCCGGGCGCCGGGAGCCGCGCTGAACAAGCGGGTCGGCGAGGCGACGAGCAGCTCGCGATCCGAGACCAGCACCGGCGCCGTGGCGAGCGGATCGCCGGCGTCGAGCGCCACGCGCGAGCGACCGTCGGGCTCGATCTCGAGCACCTGCGAGCCCACCGCGACCACCAGCACGCCGTTGCGCGTGATCGTGGCGCCCACCGGTGCCTCGCTGGTGGCCACCGTCCACGCCGGGCGTCCATCGGGCTCGATCGCCACCACGCCGGTCCGAAGCATCACGTAGGCCCGGTGATCCCAGCCCACGAGCGCGGGCGTGCCGGTGGGGTCGCCGGGCAGCGGCGCGCTCACGTGGCGCTCGCCGGCGGCGACGTCGAGGATCCACAGGGCGGGCTTGTCCTTGGCCTGTACCACGAGGTGCACGAGGCCGACTTCGTCGAGGCTCAGCGCCACTGGTACGAAGTCGTCGGTGAGATCGTCGACGACCTTCAGCCGCGTGTCGGCCCGATAGACGCGGCCGGGCACCGCCATCACCACGTCGCCTTCGCTGGCCGCGACGAGCAGCGGCAGGACGTGGCTCGACATGCCGGCGAGCTTGCGCGACGAAGTGACGAACTTGAAGTCGTCGGCGACGACCGGGTCGCCGAGGTCGATCACCTCGATCACGGTGTGGTCGGGCGTGGCGGCGGGCCCGTGGGTCATCTGCGGCTGCGAGAACCCGTGCACGCCGAGCTCCCGACCCTTGCGCCACAAGACGGTGCGCGAGTAGCCGGCGCCGAACTGCACCTCGACGAGCAGCTCGAGCGCGCCGTCGTCGAGCCGCGCCACGCCGAGGAAGCCCTTGGGGTCGGAGTAGAGCACCTGCCGCGCATCGGGGTCGATGACCACGTCACCCGCGACCCGCGACACCGCGCGCAAGAGCTTGCCGCTGCGGTCGTGGAGGCTGAAGCGTTGCTCGGCCTGCACCACGATGCGGTCGTGGGCGGCGAGCACGGCCTGCGCAGGGGCCGAGGGCTCGAGCGGCACCGACCACGCCACGTGCCAGGGGCCCACCGCCACGTCGACGCCGCTGCGTCCGTTGAGCCGCGCGTTGGCGTGCGAGCGCACTGCCCCGCCGCCGGTGGGATCGACGGCGAGGCCCGTGGGAGCGATGGCCGCTACGTCGCGGACGGGGCGAGTCGCGTGCTCGGGTACCACGGGGTCGTCGCTGTGCAGGTGCTGCAGGTTGGGATCCATGGTCTTGGTCTCGTCTTCGGCGGTCTTGCAGAGGGGGGCACCGAGCAGCAGCAGCGACAGCGGCCACAGTGCCGCGAGGCGCCGGCGGAGTCGCCGAGCGCCTCGTGGAGGGCGCCTTTCGGATCTGGGCTCGTGGGCGGCGGTCATGGCGTGAACGCGTGGACCGTGCCACCGGGCAGCACTCCCTGGATCACGGGGACGTAGGATGCCGCGTCGGTGTAGCTGGCGGACGTCACTCCCACCATCTCCGAGAAGAACACGGACGCGAACACGTGCCCGGGCTGGTTGTAGGCGTAGTGCAGCTCGTGATCGTCGCTGAACAGGCCGGAGTCCCACTCGGGCGACCCGGTCGCCTCCACCTTGATCTCGATGTGGTGGTTGGTGTCGTGGGGGTCTTCCTTGCCGTAGTCCTGCCCGGAGTTGGTCACGTAGTAGCGCGGCGAGAACTCGAGCAGCGCCCGCCTGAACGTGTAGCCGCCCACGCTGCCGCGCACGTAGAAGCGGTCGCAGAACCGCAGCCGCACCTGGTCGCGGGTCGCCACGAGGAAGTCGTGCATGGCGATGCCAGCCGCGTCGGCCACGGTAGCGCCCGTCGCGTCGGTGGTGGTGGTGAAGCCCGTGTGCATCTTGAAGCGCAGCTTGACCACGATCACCAGGATCCCGTCGAACGGTGCGGCCTGGCCCACGCGGGCGGGCAGGGCGGTGCTCGCCCAGCGATCGTCGCCCAGCGGGTAGATGAACGCGTCGAAGCGGCTGTGGCGGCGGCCGGCCACGCTGCGGTTGATGTCCTCGCGCAGCGGCCAGCAGATGTGGTTCTTGGCCGGCGTCTGGGGGTGGTGCGGCAGGTGATAGACGTGCGTGCCGTGCCGCACCTCGAGCTCGAGTGAGCCGCCCAGCCGTGCGCGCAGCCACTCGGCCACGTGCCAGTGGTCGCGGGCGTCGACCTTCTTGTTCTGGTTCATCATCGTCTGGTCGTCGCGTACGAACGGCGAGCCGGGCGAGAAGCAGTCGAAGCTGTCGAGCCAGTCGAAGATGCCCACGTTCGTGCGCGTGTTGGGCTCCACGTACTCGTCGTGCAGGCTCGCGCCGTGGCCGACCTCGTGTGCGAACGTGAACCAGCCCGTACCCGTCGAGGCGTTGTTGGTGGAGTCGAGCGCGCCGCGGCCCTTGTCCGCGGCCATGTACGCGCGGAACGGCGCCTGGTACACGCCGATCTGGTAGTGCGCCACCGCGGCCGGCAGCTCCTGGGCAAACCACAGCGTGGTGGCCCGCAGCTGCGCCGGGGTAGCGGGGCGCGGGGCGATGACGGCGGGCCCGGGGTTGTTGACCCCGTCGGGCCCGTTCCAGCGCCGCAAGAGGTTGGAGATCGCGGTGCCACCCCACGCGGTCGCGGCCGCGCCGGCCAGCGCCAGCGGCGTGGCGCTGCTCTCGAACGTGGCGTTGTAGTCGAAGAAGAAGCGCCAGTACGACAGGCCGCGCATGACCTCGGTGGTGCCGTCGGCGTCCACGTCGCTGCAGCGCAGGAGCATCATGTCGTAGCGACCGATGCCGCGATCGTTGGTGCGGCTGCCCGTCCACCACTCATGGTGCCGCTGCTCGTGCATCGGCTGGATGCTCATGAACGGGCGATCGACGGGGCCGGGGCGCGGGTCGAGCACGCCAGTGGGATGCAGCCCCATGTGCTGCACGAAGTTGGGCGCCGTCGTGGCGTCCACGTAGCGAACGCCCGCGCGTGCGCCCACCACTCCGTCGGGATCGAGCACCACGCGCCGGTCGAACACGTCGAACGCGTTGCCCTGCGTGATCACCAGTCGCGTCCAGTCGGGATAGTCGGCGATGTAGTTGCGCGTGTTCTCCACGCTGGGCCGCTGGGTGAAGTACGCCTGGCTGTTGCCCGTGTCGGGCTTGTAGAGCCCGACCACCGAGAGGTTCGGCCCCGCGGCGAAGGTGTTGCAGAAGAGCGCCACGCGGTTGAGCGGCTGTGCGTCGGGGGTCCACGCGAGCGGCGTGAGCGTGCCGGAGGCATCGGCCGTGCAGAGCACGATGTCGTCGAGGCTGAAGAGCAGCGGTGCCGCGTCGGTGGTGGCGCTGGCGGCGAGGTCCTCGTAGCGCCCCTGCTGGGCCGCCGGGGCCCCGGTGCCGCCCGAGAGCCGGCAGAAGTACGTGCGCGACAGCCACAGCGGCGGCAGGTCGTAGAACGAGAGCCGCCCCCCGCTCGGGTGCGCCACGTCGAACGGCGTATCCACGCCGCCGTTGAGGCCCGGATCGGCCGAGTCGGCGCCGGGGTTCTTGGTGACGAGCTTGCGCGAGGCGGTGCTCGAGTCGACGAACGTATTGGGCTTGGTGCGCACGCGCAGGAGCGTGGCGGCGTCGGGCTTGGTGAGCGCGGTGCCGTCGTCCTTCTTGCGCAGCACCCACGGCAGCGCCTGGCAGGCCTCGGGGGCGGTGAGCCAGTTGCTCTGGGTGTCGGGCGCGCCCGACGACTGCGCCCGATCGAGGAAGCCCTCGAGCGTGATGGCGGGCAGCGACAGCTTCTGCTTGAGCTTGCGATCGAAGTAGAGCAGCTTGACGTACTGCCAGTGGGGCAACAGCTCCACGGTGCACGGCGCATCGGCGGTGCCGATGTGATCGATGGTGTCGAGCGCCGCGAAATTCGGCGCCGTGTACGTGGGCGCCGCGGTGGCGTCGACCGTGAAGTCGCAGTTGGTCAGGCTCCACGCGGGCGGCAGCTTCCAGGCCCGCCAGTCCTGGCGCAGCAGCGCCGCCACGTCGGCCTCGGGCACCAGTCGCTCGGGCTCGGGCGTGGTCGCGGCCGCGGGCGCGCTGGCGAGGTACTGCACCGAGTCGTGGCGAAAGCCCAGCGTGAACGACCCGCTGCGCTTGTCGGCGATGAAGAAGAGCAGCCCCTCCTCGCGGAGCGGCACGTCGATCGCGGGGCGCCCGTCGCCGAACTCCACGTGGGCGGGCAGGTCCTTGGGCAGCGCGCGCTCGCTGCCGCCCGGGTCCTTCCAGAACATCCGCAGGTGCACGATCACGCGGAACCGCGGCGCGAGCACGGGCGTGACCGGCAGCGGGACCAGCGTGTAGAGCAGCGGCATCCGCAGCTCGCAGTCCTGCTTGCGGCACTGGTTCTTCGCTGGATGGCAGGGCAGCGGCGAGGTGGGCTCCTCGCCGGGGTCGAACAGCATGATCTCCACGCGTCGATCCACGCGGCTCTTGTTCTGGCTGGTCACGGGCCAGCTCTCGCCGCAGCCCACCGCACCCGAGTCGATGAGCTGGAGCTGCAGCCGCACGCCGTCCATGTCGACCTGCGTCCAGCCCATCGAGAGCAACAGCTCGCGCTCGTACACGTCGTGGAACGCCTCCCACGCCGCGCGGTCGAAGTTGCCGTTGGCGGCGATCGACTGCCCGAAGTCGGTGTTGTAGCGCTCCTTGAATTTCTGGGTCGCGCCGCGCGTGGCCGGCCCGGACTGGTTGTCGATCGCGCCGGGATCGCAGTCCCAGCCGTGATCCTCGAACATCCACTTGAGCAGCTGCTGGTGGTCCTCGACCTTGGTGTGATCGAGGCAGCTCTTGACCCACGCCTCCTTGTCGCCCTTGATGAGCGCGAGCACGTTGTCGGCCCGCTTCTGCGAGAGCGTGAGGTTGTACGCGTCCGAGCCGCTCTTGTCGGTGTGCCCGGTGACAAGCACCTTGCGCTCGGGGTGGCCCTCGAGGTGCTTGTAGACCGCCGCGAGCACGGCCAGCGCCGTGACGCGGGTGTCCTGCGCATCGTCTTGGGCGTCCTCGGCCGCGTCGTCGTCGGTGGCCGCGGTGTTGCGGTAGTCGGCCAAGAGCACCGCGCTGTCGTGGTTGAAGTGGAGATCCTCCACCTCGATGAAGTGGCCGAGCAGGCGTCGCAGGATGAACGGGTGCAGCGCACCCGTCATCGCCGAGAACGGCCCGGCGCCCTGGCGCAGCGAGAGCGTGGTCATGCGGACACCTGGAAGCGCTCGCGGACCCACGCCTCGAGCTCGGGGAACGACACCTTGCACTCGCCGGCGACGGAGATCTCGGACACCCGCAGCACGCCCGCCGCGTTGGTGCGGCCCTCGTGGGTCACGCCGTCGGGCCGCTCGATCTTCACCTGTGCGTCGTCGAGCGGGTTGCCGTCGGCGTCGTGGAACGTGATCTCCACCCAGTGGAGCTCGGGCTCCGGGGTGAGCTCCATCGCCTCGGCGAGGTCGACGGCGTCCTCGATCTCGGACAGATCGAGCGCCACCGCCACGCGGACCTTGCGGTAGAGCACGAGGTCGGGGTCGCCCACGTCGAAGCGGAGCGCGAGCAGCTCGATGCAGTCCTCCACGTCACCCGGCGGATGCGGCGAGCGCCACAGCCCGAGCGTACGGCACAGCTCGCCGAGCACCGGCAGGCCGTTGCGCTGCGCCCAGTCGCGCAGCACCCAGCGCGTCTCCGCGGCGCCGAGCCGCAGGTAGCCGGGTACCTTCGCCGACGAGCCCCGCATCAGCAGGTACTCGACGCCATCGATCGCGATCGCATGCGCCGGCAGCAACGAACCCAGACCCTCGCGCGGCAGGGTAGCACCGGGGTTCGACGCGGCTCAACGCGCGGAAGCGCGAAGATCCGGGGATTCCCTGGCTTCTCTCGTTTTCACGAGACGGTGCGGCGCGATGACGGCATCCTGCGGCCGTGACCACGCGCATCCGAGGATCCTTCGACGTGAAGATCACCCCGCAGCCCCCGGCCGAGCCCGACGGCCGCTGGGCGCCCGGGCACATGGTGCTCGACAAGCGGTTCCACGGCCGGCTCGACGCCACGAGCCAGGGCACCATGCTCGCCGTGCGCACCGAGGAGCAAGGCTCGGCCGGCTACGTGGCGCTCGAGCGCCTCACCGGCACGCTCGACGGCCGCGAGGGCAGCTTCGTTCTCCAGCACAGCGGCATCATGGATCGCGGCACCGCACGGCTGACGATCACCGTGGTCCCCGGCACCGGTACCGACGCGCTCGCGGGCCTGCGCGGGACGATGGAGATCGTCATCACCGACGGCAAGCACGAGTACGATTTCGAGTACTCGCTGCCATGACCAGCTCGCACGGTGGTCTGAAACGGAACACCGACTGTTCGAGCCGTATCCGTGCTCCCGCGAGCATCACGAACAGATCGGCCGTAGGTTACGGTTGTGTGACAATGGCGTCTACCGGTCGGTAGGGGTTGACTTCGCGCCGCGGAAATCGATGATGTCTCTCACGAGCGGCGATTCCCTTGGTGGGACGGCGACTCGTGGACAAGGACATCGACATCATGAGTAGTGTGGCATGGAAGGCCACGCTCACCGCGATCTGTTGCGCGGGAGCGATGGTGACCTCGAGTGTTGCGAGTGCATCTGGATATACCGAGACGCAATATCCCATCATATTGGCCCATGGGATGTCGGGCTTCGACTCGCTGTTCGGCGTGGTCGATTACTGGCCAGGCATCGTATCGGCGCTCGAGAGCGGCGGGGCCGAGGTCTTCGTGACCGAGGTGAGTCAATTCAACCAGACGGAGACTCGCGGCGAGCAACTCCTGGCTCAGGTGGAAGAGATCGTCGCGATCACCGGTGAGGCCAAGGTCCACATCATCGGGCACAGCCACGGTGGCCTCGACGCGCGCTACGTCGCGGCGATGCGGCCGGATCTGGTCGCATCGGTGACCACGGTGGGCACCCCTCACCACGGCGCCGAGCTGGCTGATTTCGTGCGCGACGTGGTCGAGGAGGGCTCGCTCGGCGAGACCGTGCTGGCGGGCGTCGCTGGGGGTCTCGGCACCCTCCTGGCGCTGTTGTCCGGCACGAGCAACCCGCAGGATCCGATCGCCGCGCTCGAGTCGCTCTCCACCGACGGCGCGGCTGCATTCAACGCCGCTCACCCGCAGGGCTTGCCCGTGCAGCCCTGCGGTCAGGGCCCCGAGCTCGTCGGAGGGGTTCGCTACTTCTCGTGGTCGGGCACCCGTGCCCTCACCAACGCCTTCGACGTCTCCGACGGACTCCTGGGGCTCACTTCGCTGGTCTATGGCGAGGACAACGACGGTCTGGTGGGTCGCTGTAGCTCACACCTCGGCAAGGTGATCCGCGACGACTATCAGCAGAACCACCTCGACGAGGTCAACCTGCTGTTCGGTTTGGTCCACTGGTTCTCCGTGGATCCGAAGACCCTCTATCGACAACACGCCAACCGCCTCAAGAACCTGGGCCTCTGAGCCGCGAGGAGACCAAGCGATGCGAAACAACGAACGAATGGTGAAGAAGTCGCGGCTGTGGTTCGGGTGGGGCCTGGGCACCGCACTCTTGATATTGGGAGGCTGCTACACCGGGGTCGACGATCCGGTGCCCGCCGAGCCCCGCTCGCTCGAGGGGGTCGAGGTGGACGGCGCGCTGGTCCCGTCGCCCTCGGGCGAGGTGGTGCTCGATGCCGACGTGCGAGCGTTCTTCGATCACTTCCTCGCCGCCGAGGGCGAGGTCGACGAAGCGGCCCTGCACGCGCGGGTGCGGCTCGAGATCGATCGGCGTCTCCACGGCGAGGCGGCGGAGCAGGCATGGGAGGCGTTCCTCGCCTACGTCGACTACCGGCGCGAGGCGGCGGTGCTGCTCGACGACGCGGAGTCGCTCGATCCGAGCGAGCGCGCGCGGGTGCTCGCGGCGGCGCTCGGCGAGATCCGGGCGCGGACGATCGGCGAAGCGCCGGGAGTGCCCGACGAACGACCGCGGCTGCAGGCCGCGGCGAGCCTCCAGGTGGCGCTCTCCGACCCGAGCCTCGACGCGCACGCGCGAGCCCAGCGAGCAGCAGCGTTCCAGGCCGAGCTGGGCGAGGCGCCCGATCCGACCGCGCCCTCGCGGATCCTCGCGCGAGTGCATGCTGCGCTGGCGCCGATTCCCGTGGACGACGTGGAGGCGCGACGCACCGTGCTGATCGATCTGCTCGGCGAGTCGGCGGCCGGACGCTGGCTCGCGCTCGAGCAGCGGCGAGCCGAGGATCTCGCCGCGCGCGGCTGAGCACGCGAGGCGACCGCCGGTTGGGGACCGGCGGTCGCCCATTCGTGCCAAGGTGGTCCACGGGTTGGCCACCTCGTGGCCGACGGGTTGGCCAGGCCCATTCGTGCCCACCGCCAACGCCGCGTAATCCTTCATCCGATCCACCGGAACCGTTCTTGCTCTTTCCGAGGGCATGCAGGTCCACACGGTCTTTGCCACCCATCCGCACGACCACCTGTTTCGGTACGTGTTCTGCCGGCCCAAGGCGCTCGCGATGATACTCCGCCACGCCCTCCCGAAGGCGTTGCTGCGGGTCCTCGACCTCCGCTCGCTGCGCTACGTACCTTCGGTACACATCGACCCGCGTCTGCGCCGGCGCGAGCCCGACCTATGCTTTACCGTCGATGCCATCGACGAAGGGCGCAGGGTCACGATCTACCTCGTCATCGAGCATCAGTCCCATCGTGATGCCCGTATGCCGTGGCGCTCGCTCGTCTACATGGGGGAGACCTGGGGCCGGTACATCCAAGACCATCCGCGGCGTCGAGGTCGGATTCCGTTCATGGTCGCAGTCCTGCTCACCCAGCATCCTGCCCGGACCACGCCGATCCAGCTGTCATCGATCCTCGATGTATCACCCCGTCTTCGCCAGGTGCTGGGCACGCCGGTGGAGCTCGTCCTGCACGCGGCGGACTTCTCCGGCTCGTTGTTGCACGACCGCAAGGCGCCCGCGGCCATTCGTGCGCTCGTGGAGCTCGCGCGGGCGTTCCTCCATGCCTACGAGAATCCCGGCAGCCTCACCCGGGCACGCCTCGCCGAGCTGGCGCCGCTGGTCGGCGTGCTGCTGAAACACAACAGACCAGATGACGTCGAGGCGCTATGGGTGTATGCCATCTCGGTCTTCGATCCGGATTCACCACTGCACGACATGATCATGACGGCGATCAGCAAGCCAGCGAGGGAGATGTACATGACGCTCAAGGATGAATTGCTCGCACGTGGCCAGAAGCTGGGCGAGGCCCGAGGTCAGAAGCTGGGCGAGGCACGAGGCCGGAAGCTGGGCGAGGCCCGAGGCCGGAAGCTCGGCGAGGAGCTGGGCGAGGCCCGAGGACGCGCGATCGGCAAGGCGCAGGCGCTGCTCGAGGTGCTCGAGCAACGCCGGATCCCCGTCTCTGCGATCGTTCGCAAGCGCATCCTCGCCACTCGCGACGAGCTGGCGCTCCAGCGGTGGCTCGAGCGTGCAATCACGGTCACCAAGGCAGCGGAGCTGTTCGAGCCGATCCGCCGTGAGGCCAGCGGAGCGAAGAGCGCCGTCGAGCGCACCGCTTTGGCCCGTGCGGGTCGTCGACCCATGAACGCACGCGTGGCTTCGCGTCCACCACGCGCGCGGGCTTCCTGAGCTGGCCGTTCGTCACGGTGCTTGCGAGCGTGGCCACCATCGCCGGGCGGAAGCAGCGCTCCCGTTCACTGGAGCGAGCAGTCGGCGTTTCCACTACGACACCATTGGGCTGCGTCAGGCGGTCACCCCCAAGAGCCCACGGGCCGATCCGTGAGCTCGGGGTGTCGATCGAGCCACGGCGGAACGATCGGGAGCGGTCGTTCGACCGGTGCCACGGATCTCTGCGGCAGCGTCGGTCGACGTGATAGCATGGCGTCGTGCGGCGTTCCGAGCCTGCGGCGTGGCCCCCGACCCTGCTGGAGCGCGGTCCAATCTCCTGGGAGATGCAATGGAAGGCTCGTTTCCGGTCCTCGTAGGCCACTGGTATGCGCTCGTACAGCACGATACGAATCTCTCCTTACTGATCGACGGTCGGGGCCGACTGGTGGTCGTGAGCCCGGCCCTGGCGGGAGCGCTCGGCTACTCGGTCGAGGACATGATCGGCGCGCCGGCCCTCGACTTCGTGCACCCCGACGATCGCGAGCCAACCCAGCAGGACTGGCAAGAACGCGTCGCGCGAGGCACGGGACCCCAGGGCTTCGAGAGCCGCTGGCGCCGCAAGGGGGGCAGCGAGCGGTGGCTCTCGTGGTACGCCATGGGCGAGCGCGACACCGGCCACGTGTATGCCGTGGCGTCGGACGTCACCGAGCGCAAGCGCCAAGCGGTCCTCTTGTCCGAGACCCAGTCGGTGGCCCTCATCGGCGGCTGGGAGCTCGACATCGTCACCAACGAGCTCTACTGGACCGAGGAGACCTTTCGGCTGCACGACACCACACGGGCCGAGTACAGCCCCACGGTCACCTCGAGCATCCAGTTCTACGACGAGGCCAGCCGGCCCCTCATCGCGGACGCGGTCGGTCAGCTCATCGACGACGGCACGCCCTTCGATCTGCAGCTCGGGCTCATCACCGCCAAGCAGCGGCGCATCCAGTGCCGGGCCAAGGGCGAGGCCGTGGTGGAAGACGGCAGGCCCGTGCGGATCTTCGGCGTGTTCCAGGACATCTCCGCCGAGGTGGCGGTCGAGCGAGCGCTGCGCGAGAGCGAGGAGCTGCGCCGCGCGATCCTGAGGGACATGCGGGCTGGCATCGTGGCGCAGCTGCCCGACGGCTCGATCTTCTTCTCCAACCAGGCAGCGCTCGAGATCCTGGGCCTCACCGAGGACGAGATCACGGGCCGCTCCTCGATCGATGGCCACTGGTACTCGATCCGCGAGGATGGCTCGCCGTTCCTGGGGCAAGACCACCCGGCGATGGTGTCGCTGCGCACCGGCAAGTCGCAGAGCGGGGTGGTCATGGGCGTGTTCCGCCCGCACACCGGTGAGCGCGGCTGGATCCTCATCGACTCGGTGGTCCATCGCAACGAGCATGGCGAGATCGCCTGGGTGATCACCTCGTTCATCGACGTCACCGAGCGCAAGCGCGCCGAAGATGCCGCGCGCGCCAGCGATGCGATGTTCCGCGCGGTGTACCTCAATGCGGGCCTGGGCGTGTTGCTGCGCGACGCGAAGACCGAGCGGGTCGTGGCGAACCCCACGTTCCAGCGCATGATCAAGCGCTCGAGCGAGGAGCTCCGAGCGCTCACCATGGCCGAGCTCGTGTATCCCGAGGACGCGGCGGCCTCGGCCAAGGCGCACGCGGATCTGCTCGTCGGGACCGTCGATGCCTACGAGCTCGAGCGTCGCTTCGTACGCAGCGACGGCGAGCTCGTGTGGGGCCACGAGACCGTGTCGCTCGTGCGTGGCCACGACGGAGCGCCGCACCAGGTGGTCGAGATGATCGTCGACATCACCGACCGCAAGCGCATGGAGACGCAGCTGATGCTCTCCGATCGCCTGGCGTCGCTCGGCACCATGGCCGCGGGCGTGGGCCACGAGATCAACAACCCGCTCACGTGGATCGCGGGCAACATCACGCTCGCGCTCGAAATCCTGCGAGACATGGGCCCGCGAGCCGAGACGGAGCCGCTCTCCGAGATCCTCGACGCGCTCGATGAGGCCGCCGCGGGCACGACCCGTGTGAGCGCCATCGTGCACGACCTGCAGCTGTTCTCGCGCGTGGACGACACGCCCGGCGCCACCGCGGATCCCAACCAGGTCGTGCAGTCCACGAGCCGGATGCTCCGCAACGAGCTCAAGCACCGCACCGAGTTCGAGCTGGATCTCGATCCCGTACCCAAGGTGGTCGGGGACGCGCCGCGCATCGGGCAGATCCTCACCAACCTCGTCGTCAACGCCCTGCACGCGCTCCCGGATCGGCCGCTGGGTCAGAACCTCATCCGGGTGAGCACCCGGCTCGAGCACGATCGCGTGGTGCTGTCGGTGCACGACAATGGCACGGGGGTTCCCCCCGCCCTGCGGTCGCGCATCTTCGATCCGTTCTTCACCACCAAGGACGTGGGCGCGGGCACGGGGCTCGGGCTCTCCATCTGTCATAGCCTGGTCACGCGGCTCGGCGGGCGCATCGAGCTCGACAGCGAGGTCGATCGCGGAACGGTGTTCCGCGTGTATCTGGTGCCCGCCGTGGGCGCCGAAAAGTCATCGACGCCGACCGGCGGGGTCGAGCGCGTCGCTGAGCGCAAGCGAGTGCTGTGCATCGACGACGAGCCCAGCGTCGGCCGCCTCATCGCTCGCTTCTTGCGAGGCGCACACGACGTCGTCGTGGAGACCGATGGCGAGCACGCGTTCGAGCGGCTCCGCAGCGGCGAGCACTACGATGCGATCATCTGCGACATCATGATGCCCACGATGAGCGGCATCGACCTCTTCGACCGCATCAAGCAGCTCGATCCGTCGCTGGCCGAGCGCTGTGGGTTCATCACCGGGGGCGTGTTCACCGAGCGGGCTCGCTCGTTCGCCGAGGCGCTGCCGTCGACGCGGCTCGTGCGCAAGCCGTTCCAGCCCAAGACCATCAAGGCGCTGGTCGAGCGGCTCACCACGCACATCATCCACTGACGCTGGCCGCTGATTTCGATCATCGAAGCCGGCTCGAAACCGAGCCGCGAGAAACGGCTTTCCCTCGAGCGGTACAGGGTGACATCCTTCCCGGATGACAGGAAGTCGCTACGGAACGTTGATTACGGGGCTATTGCTGCTCACTGGCTGCTGGGACGAGCTCGACACGGGAGCCGATGGCACACCCGGGGTCCTGCTCGAAGACGTGGAGTTCGAACCCGGCGTGACCGTCGACGTGTTCGTCAACGCCTACGGCGATCTCGATCACATCCACGGCGTCCACCAGCTCGAGAAGTGCCAGCTCGCGATCCACGGCGGAGTGTTCGCCGCGGCCTCGTGGCGCCCATACGCCGAGGCGCTGGGCCACAAGGGGTGCGTGCTCTCGGCCGACATGCCCGTGCGGGGCAACAGCGGCGTGCCCGAGGGCGGACAATTCGCCGATCTCGACCTGTTCGCGTACACGAATGCGTACGTCGAGATCTTCGACCGTCTGTACGACGCGGGCGTGGAGCCCCGCACCATCCTCGGCCACAGCATGGGCGGCACGCTGCTCACGATGATCCAGCAGCGGCTCGTGGACGAGGGCACCAACCTGCACGAGCGCTGGGGCATCGACGAGGCCGTGCTGGTGGCCTCCGACCTGCCGGCCGAGGTTCCGTGGGCGCTCGGCGACAGCGGCGACCTCTCCGGCCTCATCGAGGCGTTCGCGGTCGACGAGCCCGAGCACGGGCTCTTGTTCGAGATTCCGGTGGCGCTCTGGCCCGCGTTCTACTTCACCGATCTCGAGGGCAACGTGGTCCCCAATGCGCTCACCCCCGAGGAGATCGAGGCCGGCGGGTTCAATGCGCTGGGCGAGCCGCTGCAGGCGATCCACCAGCTCAACGGCACCGGGGGGTTCGCATCGCGGCCGTCGGCCGCTGCGGGGTTGTTCGCCAACCAAGGCACGCGGCTGCGGGCCATCGCCTATGAGCAGGACGTCTACGTGCAGCTCGGCGAGAGCCAGACCTTGTACGAGCACCTGACCGGGGATCTCTCGGCGAAGTGCTTCGTGCCGGTGTTCGGGCCGGACATGGTGCACACGGTGCAGTTCAGCAATCCGGATGCGCTGGTCGACGCGCTCACGGCGTCGAGGAAGTGCAAGTACCCGGGTGACTGAGCCGCGGGTTCCGAGGCGTCGCCGTCACCACGGCCGCGTGGTCTGGCCATCGAACGTCTTCGTGAGCCACTCACGCCACCGGGGCTCGCGCTCGACCGCGAGCGCGGTGGCGTCGTCACCATAGAAGTACCGGCACGCGCTCACCCTGGTGTCGGCATCGGCGGCATACGTGCCGACCAAGGCAATCCCCGGCGAGGGCTCGTCGATCCGCAAGAGCACGTACCGCTGCCGCGCATCTTGATGCACGTGCTCGACGACGCCGGCCCACGGCTCGGGTCCCGCCGAGGCCGTCCGACGCTCGCCGACGTTCGCTCCCTCGAGGCCCAGCGCCTGGCCCAGGCGCTGCCACGTCGAGAGCGCATCCGTGGTGGCCACCGACGCCATCGCCATGAACGACGCGGCGCGCTGGCCTGCGAAGCGCTCGAGGTAGACGCGCAGCACCGCGAAGAACCCCGGCCAGCCGCTCTCGAACCCCTCCAGCTGGTCGTCCCAGTCGTCCGACGACGTGAACAGCGAGTGCACCATCCGCACCAGGCACCGGTCGCCGGAGCGGCCGACGATGGTGATCTCGGTCGCCACCGGCGGTGCGCCGGGTGCCCACTCGCGCTCCACGTAGCCGAATTGGTGCGGTGGCTCCCACGCCGTCACGGCTCCGGACGTGACCGTCCCCTGGCCGAAGTCGAGGCGGAACAGGCCTCCGACCCGCGGCTCGATCTCGCCTTGGACGAACCACGCCGCGTTGCCAGGGCCGGTCGCCATCGCTTGCCACACGTGCTCGGGGGTGCCGGGGACCAAGAGGTCCATCTCGACCCAGCGCTTGCCCATTCCATCTTTCTTGATCGCCATGACTGGGGGGATGACTCGCTTTCTTCAGGGTTCGCGCGTTGGTGGCGCGGGATAGGAGGCGACGACGAGCCGGTGCGGACGTGCACCGGGCGTGCATTCGTCGTGGTAGCGCGCGGCGAGCGAGGTGATGGTGCTCGTCAGCTCGCGGGTGAACGCCGCCCGCTCGGCGGGCGACTTGAAGCTGATGACCGTGTCGAGCGAGAGCGTCGCGAGGCGCTTGTCTTGCGTGCGAGCGCGGCCCCACAGCTCGCCGACCTCTCGCACGATGCGTGCCGCCAGCGCGATGAGGTAGCTCGCCGAGAGTCGATCGCGCGTGCGCGCCGGATCGGCCGCGATGGGCCCGAGCGCCGCGGGCGACACGACGTAGGACGCCGCGGTCGCGATCATCATCCGCTCCTTGAGCCCGCCCCACTGCCGCTCTTCGACGGGCTCGACCAGGCCGTGCTGCTCGAGCAGGCGCAGGTGGTAGTTCACCTTCTGGCGGGTGAGACCCACGCGGCCGGCCAGCGACGCGGCCGAGCCCGGGCTCGCGAGCGCGGCCAAGATTCGGCGCTTGATGGGCTCCAGCGCCAGCGCAGCGGCCTCGGGCTCCTCGATGACCTCGACCTCGAGCACGCGCGTAGCATGCCTTGACAAATATTTTTGTCAAGGCGAAGAATCGACGACTCAGTGCGAGCGAGGCTCGCATGTCGAGCCGTGAGCGGGACGTCGCGATCGGATCGCGAGAGCGCCGTCTGATATCGTGCCCGCGGAGGCCCGGGCGAGCTGACGGAGACGATGCGCATCCACGACGGGGGCCCCTCGTCGCACGAGGACAGCACCGTCACGGCCATCGAGGGACCCGCGCTCGCGGTCCCCGTTGGTCGGCACGGGCCCGAGGCCACGCCCGAGGCCACGCCCGTGCCCCGCATCGGGCGGTTCGTGCTGCTGCGGCGGCTCGGGGCCGGCGGGATGGGAGTGGTGTACTCGGCCTACGACGAAGATCTCGACCGCCGCGTCGCCATCAAGCTCCTGCACGACGACCTCGACGACACCAGCCGCCGCCGCATGCGTCGCGAGGCCCAGGCGCTCGCGCGCCTGTCTCACCCCAACGTGGTGGGCGTGTACGAGGTGGGCGAGCACGCCGGGCGGCTCTACCTGGTGATGGAGCACGTGCAGGGCAAGACGCTGCGCGAGTGGCTCGTGGCCGGGCCGCGCACGCTGCCCGAGATCCTCGAGGTGCTGCGCCAGGCCGGCGAGGGGCTGGCCGCGGCCCACGAAGCGGGGCTCGTGCACCGCGACTTCAAGCCCGCCAACGTGCTGGTCGCCGACGACGGCCGCACGCGCGTGCTCGACTTCGGCCTCGCGCGCCGCGGTGGGCCGCCGGCCGACGAGCAGACTGCGATGTCGAGCTCCGGTGCCTCGAGCGAGGTGGGGCTGGCCGAGGAGCTCACCCAGGACGGCACGGTGCTGGGCACGCCGCCGTACATGTCGCCCGAGCAGATCGACGGCACCCGGCTGGTCGACGCGCGCAGCGATCAATTCAGCTTCTGCGTCACGCTGTGGGAGGCGATCCACGGCCAGCGTCCGTTCTTGGGTGGCACGTACATGGTGCTGGCGGCGGCGATCCATCGCGGCCGCATCGAGCCGCCGCCCGCGGGCAAGGCCGGGCCTGCGTGGGTGCTGGCTGCGCTCACGCGCGGTCTCTCCGTCGAGCCCGAGCACCGCCACCCCGACATGCACGCGCTGCTCGCTGCGCTGGCTCGCGATCGCAGGCGTCGTGGCCTTTGGGGGCTCGGAGCCGTGGGCGCGGTGGGGGTGCTGGGGCTCGGATACGTGCTCGGGGCCCGGCAAGCAGGCCCCGCGTGCACCGACGGATCGGAGCAGCTCGAGCCGCTGTGGGGCTCGGCGCGGCGCGAGGCGATCCACGCCGCGCTCGTTCGGCTCGAGGTGCCCTATGCCGAGGCCACCTGGGTCAATGCCTCGCGCGCGCTCGACGAGCACACGGCGGCCTGGAAGCAGGTCCACCTCGAGACCTGCGAGGCCATGCAGGGCCCGCAGAGCGACGCCTTGCTGGATCGGAAGCTCGCGTGCCTCGACGAGCAGCGCCGCGCGTTGCGGGCGACCGTCGACGTGATCGAGCAGGTGGATCTCGCCACGATCGACCACGTGGTGCGCATCGCCGCCGCGCTGCCGTCACCCCGGCAGTGCAGCGACGCCGAGGCGCTGCTCGCCGAGGTGCGCCCACCGCCGCCCGAGCTCGCCGAGCCCGTGGGCCGCGTTCGCGACCAGATCGCCGACGCGAGCGCGACGATGGGGGCGGGTCGCCTCGACGTCGCGGAACAGCAGGCCCGCGCCGCGCTCGCCGATGCCGACGGCATCGACTACTCGCCGCTGCGCGTCGAGGCCGAGATGCGGCTCGGTCGCATCCTGCACGCGCAGGGCCAGCTCGAGCCCGCCCAGACGATGTTGGAGCGGGCCTACTGGCAGGCGCTGCGGCTCGGCTACGACACGCTGGCGGTCGAGGCCGGGATCCCGCTCATCCACATCGTGGGCGACGCGCTGCATCGCTACGACGAGGGCATGGTGTGGATGCGGACCACCGAAGCGCTCGCAGAGCGGGCCGGCGTGCACGACATTCGCATGGCGTGGGTGCTCGGCAATGGCGGCAACGTGCTCATGCGAGCCGGTCGCTACGACGAGGCGCGCACGCTGCTGGTCGCGGCGCTCGAGCTCGCCGAGTCGAGCGAGCCCGTCGATCCGTTCGCGCTCAGCTCGTTCCTCAACAACCTCGGCGGCCTCGAGATGACGGTGGGCGAGATCGAGACGGCGCACCGGTACCTGCTACGCAGCCTCGAGGTGCGGGAGGCCGCGCTCGGGGACACGCACCCCTTGCTGGTGAGCAGCCTCGTCAACCTCGGCAACGTGGAGGTGGAAGAGGGGCGCCTGACGGAAGCACAGCAGCGGTTCGAGCGGGCGCTGGTGGTGCTCGCCGCCAACGGCAACCGCGACCAGCTGCGGCTGGCCGTCGCTTCCTTGGGGCTCGACATGGTGTACGCGGAGCAGGGCGAGTACCAGAAGGGGTACGAGCGCGCGACGCTGGCGCTCGCGCAGCTGCGGGAGGTCTACGGGGCGGAGCATCCCGACGTGGCGGCGGCGATGTTTCGTGTGGGCGAGGATCTACGGCTACTGGGGCGCTTCGACGAGGCGAGCGAGCAGCTACGGCAGGGGCTGGCGATTGCCGAGCCCACGCTCGGGCGTGGCAATCCGCAGGTCTCGGTGGCTCGGCAGTCGCTGGCGAGGATCGAGGCCCAGCGTGGCAACCACGCGGCGGCGGTGGCGGCGTTCGACGCGGTGGCGGTGGACACCGAGGCGGCGCTCGGGGGCGAGCATCGCTTCGTGGGCACTGCGCTGCGCGGGGCCGGGCTGTCGCTGCTCGAGCTCGGGCGAGCGGCGGAGGCCGTGGCGGCGCTCGAGCGGGCGCTCGGGATCCTCGGGAAGGTGGAGCGCGCGGAGCAGCTCGCGGAGCTGCGGTTCGGGCTGGCGCGAGCGCTGCGGCAGACGGGTGGCGACGCGGTGAGAGCGGTAGAGCTGGCGCGACGGGCTCGCGAGGGGTGCGGGGAAGGGGAAGGGGAGGCGGAGCTGGGTGGGCGGATCGACGCGTGGCTCGCAGGCGCTCCATGAGCGTCGCCGAAGCTCGGCGGCTGCGCTGCTCTCAGTCGCGTCTTCCCCGAGAGACCAGCAGCTCCGGAAACGCCCGCGACGCCGCCATGCGGACCCGCTCCAGCGCATTGTCGTTGAGCGTCCGGATCACATCTGCGGGTCGCTCCTCGTAGATCTCCGCCAGCCGTGCCACGGTCGCGTCGATGGCGAGCGTGGCTGGACGGTAGAAGAACCGCGGCTCCTCGTCGGTGTCGTCCTTCTCGAGCAGCTCGGCCGCGCACAGGTCCTCGAGCGAGCCCTCGGCCCACGCCTTGGGCAGGTCGAGCCGCGCGACGACGGGGAAGGCCGTCCAGCCAGTGCTCGGCTCTTCGCGCAAGAGCAGGAGCACCTTCAGACCGTCGAGGCCCAGCACGCGCTCGCGCAGCAGCTCGAGCACATCGAGCGGAAGCTCACCGGACATGGGCTCGAGCTCGGCCCTCGAGCGGCTCGCTGACGGGTGCCGTTCTACACCTGACGTGGTCGTCGCTCTCGTCGCGGGTGCGGGCGCGGGGGCGGTCGACCACAGTCGCAGGCGATGAACGAGCTCGTTCCTTGACCTCGCGGCGTCGTGCATCAACGACGGCGTACTACGCGAGCCCCGGGTCGCAAGCACGGAACGCCCTTACCGGGCCGGGCGCTGGCATCACAGCAGGGTTTCGTCCCACCCCCGGCCCGCACGGCCCGCATTGGGCTCCTCGAGCCCGGTGGCGCGCGTATTGATCGATCCCATGGAGAGACACTCCGTGTGGATCCAACGGGCCAGGCCGTCCCATGCCATCCCGTACCGGGTGGGGCCGGGTGGGGCTCGCCCGGCCCGGCGGCCGCCGCGGCGGCCGCCGCCCCCCGCCGACGAGCACCCGGCTCACCATCGCGGACGTGAGCACCGCCCGAGGCGCCGTCGTTCCCGAGCTTGCCCCATGGCAGGTGGGCATCGACGTTGTCATGCCCGGACGGGGATGATAGCTTGGCAGGCCGATGAACGCGTGCTGGCGCGTGATGACCGTGTTGATCGTCCTGTTGTGGACGATCGGCGGTCTTCCGTCGGTGCGCGGTCGCTCGACCGGCGACCACACGGACGACAGCAGCAGCGTCTACAGGCTCGTATCTCGCCGTTTCGAGGCGGTGATGATGCCTTCCGATGCGGGCTCGGGGGACGACGATGCCGGCTTGCTTCGCCTCGAGAGCATCCCGGCGTTCACTGCGGTCGCCCTAGCGCTGCCGGCGAGCGCGATGGCTCGCCCCATGGCGAGCACGAGCATCGCTCGCCCGGGCAGCCCTCGCGGTCCGCCCTCGATCGGTTGATCTTCGTCGACCGCCCGCTCGCAGCGAGCGGTTTGCAGCACACGTCCGGCGCCAGCAGGCGAGCACGGGCGTGCGCCTCGACGGGACCGGCCCAGCGCGGGCGGGCTCGCGGCACCGTGGCAGCAGCGATTCCCTGCTTCATTCAGGTGAGTCGTAAAGTACCGGTATGACTTGCCGCTACTTTCGCTCGGGGTAGCTCCACGGATGACCCAGCCATCGAGGTCATCGCGCGATCGATCCATTCACGAGCCAACGCGGAGAATTCGAAGATGACGACGATATTGGCTGCCGGGTCGGGCGTGAGCCCGCTGGTGGCGGACCTCGGGATGTGCCTGGTGGTCTCGGCGGTGTTCGGGGTGCTGTTCGAGCGCCTGCGGATCCCCACCATCGCGGCGCTGCTCGGCGCGGGGGTGCTGATCGGACCGGTGGGGCTCTCGCTCGTGCACGAGCAGAGCAACATCGAGACCATCGCCAACCTCGGCCTCACGCTGCTCTTGTTCGTGATCGGGCTCGAGGTGCACGTGGGCAACATGCTCGCGAGCGGCCGCGTGCTGCTGGTGACGGGCCTCTTGCAGGTGCCGCTCACGCTCGCGCTCGCAGGGCTCGCGTTCCTGGCACTGCGGCTCTCGAGCTGGGAGCTGCTCGCGGGGCCCTATGTGCCGCTCTACCTCGGGGCCGCGTGCGCGTTCTCGTCGACGCTGCTGGTGGTCAAGCTGCTGCAGGAGCGGCTCAAGCTCGACAGCGTGTCCGGGCGGCTCTGCGTGGGGCTGCTCATCTTCCAGGACGTGTGGGCCATCGTGTTCTTGGCCGTGCAGCCCAACCTCGAGAGCCCCGAGCTCGCCCCGCTGGGGCTCACGTTCGTGGGTATCGGGGTGGTGATCGGGGTCGCGTGGGCAGCCTCGCGCTGGCTCTTGCCGTCGGCGTTCCGCGTGGTCGCCAAGGTGCCCGAGCTGGTGGTCACGCTGGCGCTCGGGTGGTGCTTCGGCCTCGGGCTCCTGGGTGCGAACCTCGGCGACCTGCTCCACTACCTCGAGCTCCACGTGCACGTGTCGGTCTCGCTCGAGATGGGGGCACTCATCGCCGGGGCGAGCCTGGCCGCGTCGCCGTACACCTACGAGGTCGTGGCCAAGGTCGGGAGCCTGCGCGACTTCTTCGTCACGCTGTTCTTCGTGGGCCTCGGCATGAGCATCCCCGCGCCCGACGGCCTCGACCTCGTGATCCTGGCCGTGGTGCTGTCGGTGTTCGCGATCGCGATGCGCTACCTGGTGTTCCTGCCGCTGCTCTACACCACCGGCCTCAACCGTCGGCACGCGCTCGAGACCTCCACCAAGCTCGCGCAGGTGTCCGAGTTCTGCCTGGTGATCGCGTACCTCGGCGCCAAGCTCGGGCACGTGGACCAGGTGGTGGTCAGCTCCATCATCTTCGCGTTCGTGCTCACGGCGCTCGTCACCCCTGCGCTGTTCGCGGCGTCGGACGTGCTCTACGACCGCGTGCACCCGCTGATGACGGCGGTGGGCATGCGCCCGGTGTCGGAGACCGCGAAGACCGAGGTCGACCCCCAGGGCGATGCGCCGCGGGTGGTGATCCTCGGGTTCCACCGGATTGCCGCCGCGCTGCTGCACGACCTCGCGCGCGACTACCCCAAGATCGTGCCGCGGGTGCTGGTGATCGACTTCAATGTGGCGCTGCACGACAAGATCCGCGAGACCGGGGCGCAGGTGATCTACGGCGACATCTCGAACCCCGATACGCTCAAGCACGCACACGTCGACGAGGCCGAGCTGGTGATCTCCACCGTGCCCGACGAGCTGCTCAAGAAGACGTCGAACGCCACGATCGCACGGGCGGTGCGAGCGCTGAACCCCCACGGGGTGATCGTGGCCCACGCGACGCGGGTGAGCGACGTGCCGCGGCTCCTGGAGGCCGGGGCGACGGATGTGTTCATGGCTCCGGTGGAGGCTGCGACGGCGCTGCTGCCTGCGGTGGTTGCGTCGCTCAACGGGAACATCGAGGGGTTCCTGGCGGCGAGGGAGGTGGAGCGGGGGACGCTGCAGAATCGGAGCCACATCCTCGACTGAAGCCGCGGCCCTACGCTTGCCGATACGCCCCCGCGCACATGCGCACCGCACCCCCCGCGCTCGGCTGGAACAGCAGCACCACCTCGTGGCCCGAGCGCGCCGCCACCAGCACGCCCTCTGCTGCACAGCTCGCGGCGTGGATCGGCCGCTGGTGCCCGAAGCCCGCCTCGATCGGCGTGCCGAAGCCGTTGCTCATGCTCGCCGAGTCCGCGGTCTTGTACGAGACGGGCTTGGCCGGCGTCATGAGCCCCGCGATCGACAGCGTCTCGCTGCGGAGCGCGTCGTCCTCGATCCCGCGGTGGATCACGCGCAGCACCCCGTCGAGCGTGGCGCAGGCGAGCGGCCCGCGTGCGGCGTAGGGCCGCTGCGCCGGCTCGAGCTCACCGGTCGTGCGCGCGTCGGGTCGCGCGGAGAAGTGCGCGACCGGGAACGCGCTCGGCGACCACGTGTCGATCGAGGTGTCGTCCTGGACCCCGCCGTACTGGGTCGTCGGCACGCTGACCACGTTGAACGCCGCGGTATTGTACGAGATCACGCTGAGCGCATCGCTCTTGGCATCGAGCCGGACGAACAGGTAGAGCGACGCTCCCAGCCGGCCGAGTGCGATCGGACCGTGGCTGACATAGCCCGCGAGGCTCGTCGTGGGGCCGAAGGCGCCTTCGGACCAGACCCGCGAGTACAGGCTTCCCGCGGCGTCCTGCCAGACGAGCATGAGCCGCTGGCCGTCGCCCATCGCGTGGATCGCCATCTCGCTCGCGGGTGCGTCGTTGAGCGGCTCGCCGAGCGCCGTCCAGCCGCTCTGCAGGTCGTAGCGCGAGGCATGGAGCCGCCCATCCGTCGCGAGCGCGACCATCACCAGCTCGCTGGCGGTCGCGGCCAGCCCGAGCTGCCGGCCGTCCCCGGCCATCACCCGCGGCTCCGACCAGCGCCCGTCCGCCAGCGTCCACGCCCGCACCACTCCTGCGCCGGCGCCGGCGACCACGTGCAGCGCCCCCGCGAAGCACTCTGCCGCCAGCGCCAGGGTCTCCGCGATCGGCGTCGGCGCCACCGCTCCCCACTGGAACCGGCGGTTCCACAGGAATTGATACCAGCTCGCCTCGGCGTCGTTCTTCCCCAGCGAGCCCAGCCCGAAGTTGACCTCGATGGTCTTGAGCAAGCTGTAATGGTTGTACCCCTCGTCCTCGACTCCCGGCGTGATGCCATCGCCGAGCAGCACCGTGTAGATCTGGTTGGGTCCGTCGTAGGCGCTCACGTCGTCGGCATCCCACGCGGCCTCGAAGTCCGACTCGTCGAACGTCACCACCACCAGCGTGCGCGGCGGTAGGTGCGACTGCGGCCCCGGGAATCGCAGCTTCCCGAAGAATTCCTCGAGCCAGCGCGCGAGCTGGTCCACCAGCGCCGGCGCCCGGGCAGCGGGCTCCGCATACGTACCGTCGGTGTAGTGCCCGTCGTTCCAGATGTTGGGCGTGAACCACGAGAGCTCGGGCAGCGAGCCGTTCAGCAGGTCGCTCCACAGCTCGGCCTCGTCGACGATCCGCCGCCAGCGCGCCGGATCACGCACGATGCGGGAAAACGACGCGAACGGGTTGTGCTTGACGTAGTATGGCTTGGCATCCACCGGCACCAGCTCGGGCGTCCACGGCTGCGCCTGCGGGCAGTAGCTCTGCATGTACGCCTTCCAGCGCAGCTCGCCGGGGGCCTCCTCGATGAGATCGACGAGCGTCCGCTGGCCGAGCAGCGGCGTGATGGCCGTGTCGCCCGTCACGTTGCAAAGCTCGCCCGCGAGCGTCGCGATGTAGTTGGTCTGCGAGGGGTGCATCACCCCGAAGCTGGCCAGCAGGTCGATGCCCTGCCGCGCGAGGTTGCGCATGAACGGGTTTTGCAGCACGTAGGCGCGGTACTGGTTCTCGAACATGATCACGAGCACGTGATCGAAGGCGCGCGCTCCCATCGAAGCAGACATGGTGATCCTCACTCGTTCGTGCGGTGATCCAAGACATCCACCGATTGCTCGTCCCGCAGCGCCAGGTGTGCGCGCAGGATCCCTGCGTGCGCAGTGCGCCCGAGCGCCTCGTAGGCCGCCAATAGCAGCGCCCCGGCGTCCTCGCGGTGTCGATCGTCGTCGAACCAGTGCAGCTCGCGTCCCAGCGCGAGCGCCCTCGCAGGCTCGTCGGCCTCCAGCTCGCGGCGAGCCTGCTCGAGCCACTCGCCCACGGTACCGGGGTCGTTGCGATACGTATCGGCCCGCAGCGAGATGTCGAGCGGCAGCTCGGCCTCCGGGATGCTCCCTGGCCCACCGAGCAGCGCCGGCCGACTCGCGAGCGCGGTCGCGGACGTCTCGCCGGCCACCCGGCGCTCCTCCGCTTCGAACCACGCGAGCTCCTCGAGATAGAGGCGGACCGCGAACCCCGTCTCGTCGGGAGGCGGCTCGTCGTAGCGCCAGCGGTGGCGGCACACCGACAGCGGGTGATCGCCATCGATCCAGGTCTCGGCGCTGTCGCGGGCGTAGTTGTGGACCACCGCGACGGCGGTCTCGGCGACGTCGTACCACAGGCCGAAGTGCAGCCCGTCGCTCTCGCCCCACGCGAACGTGAGCATCTCGGGCGGATCCTGGCGGAAGCGGCAGTGCACGCGCTCGTCGAGGCCAGGACGCAGCGGCAGCTCCCAGCCGCGTGGAGCGAGGCGATCGAGCACGCCGCCGGGCGAGGTGCTCGACGCGTTGCGGACCGGGTAGGGCATCTGCGCGATGGCGAGGTGGAACGCGTGATAGACCGCGAGCGTGCGGGGCAGCTGCAGGCCCCAGGTCGTCCGGACGTGCTCGGCGAGGCGGGGGAATGCGGCGTAGGCCTGCTCGAGCGCCTTGCGGCGGCGCTTCTCGGAGGCCTTCGGCGTCTCGGGGCGGGCGGTGGCGAGGTACTCGGCGAAGCGGCGCTCGAGCTCCTCGGGGGAGATCTCGGCCCACGGCGCGAGGCCCTCGACGCCCAGGCGCTCGGCCTCGGCGGCCGGCAGCGCGCGCACGCGGGCGCACCAGCGATCGAGCGCGCCCTCGACCTCGGTCCAGTCGACCGAGCCGAGGTCGTCGTCACGGAGGAGCGGCACCTCGAGCTCGTGGCTCGCAGCGGGCTCGCCGAGGGTGAGGCGCAGGATCCCGGACAGACCGCTGCCCCAGCCGAAGTGGGTGAATGCGGCGAGCTCGAGCGAGAAACCATCGCCATGGAGCGGGAGACGGCTCTGGAACGCCTCGAGGAGGTTGTCGGGCGCTTCGATCGCCGTGGGAGCTCGTTTGGCGGCCTTGTTGGCGGGGCTCTTCTTTGCGGCCTTCTTCTTGGCAGCCTTCTTCTTGGCGGCCTTCTTCTTGGCGGGGCCCTTCTTGGCGGCCTTGCTGGCGGGGCTCTTCTTGGCGGCCTTCTTCTTGGCGGGGCCCTTCTTGGCGGCCTTGCTGGCGGGGCTCTTCTTGGCGGCCTTCTTCTTGGTCGCCTTCTTCTTGGCGGCCTTCTTGGCGGCCTTCTTCTTGGCGGCCTTCTTCTTGGCGACCTTCTTCCTGGCGCTGGCGACCTTGCTCATCTCGGGCTCCATCATCCGCGCACGCCACGAGCGGAGCAAGCATCATCCCGGGCCATCTCGTGGCCGGTGCGCAATTGCTCGTCCACCGGCGAGCCCCAGGGCATCATCGTGCCTCCGATGTCACCGATCGTGCACCACCTCGCCTGCGGCCTGCTCCACCCGCGACCCGGCGGGCTGCTCTACGAGCCCGCCGGCCACCGGCACCTGGTCTGCCACTGCCTCTTGGTGGAGCTCGGTGACGAGCTCGTGCTGGTCGATACCGGCCTCGGCCGCGCCGACGTGGCCGACCCGCGCGGCCGCCTCGGTCGCAGCTTCCTCTCGATGGTCCGACCCGCGCTCGACGAGCGCCACACGGCGATCGCCCAGCTCGAGGCCCGCGGCCTCGACCCGCGCGCGGTCCGGCACATCGTGGTCACCCACCTCGACCTCGATCACATCGGCGGCCTCTCCGACTTCCCGCACGCGACGGTGCACGTGATGCGCACCGAGCACGCGCAGGCGCACGCGCAGGCGGCCTTCCACGACCGCCAGCGCTACCGCCCGGCCCAGTGGTCGCACGGGGTTCGCTGGTCGCTCCACGACGTCGCCGGCGACACGTGGCAGGGCCTGCGGGCCGTGCGGGCGCTGCCGGGGCTGCCGCCCGAGATCCTGCTCGTGCCCACCGTGGGTCACTCGGCCGGTCACGCCGCGGTCGCGGTCCGCCGCGGCGACGAGTGGCTCTTGCACTGCGGCGACGCCTACTTCCATCGCGGAGAGGTGGACCCGAGCGCCCCCGATTGTCCGCCCGGCCTGCGGTTCTTCCAGTGGGTCGTCGCCCACGATCGAAAGGCCCGGCTCGAGAACCAGGCCCGATTGCGCGAGCTGGCCGCGACGGGGGCAGGAGTGCGGCTGTTTTGTGCCCACGACCCGCAGGAGCTGACCCGCGAGTCGTCTCGAGACGCGAGGCCGTGAGGCTCGCGTGACCACCGCGATCGCCGCGGCCCCGGCCGAGCGAGTACGCTCTAGCTCGTCGCAAGCCCTTCGAGGAGCCCACGATGCCGATCCGATCCCGCTCGCTGCTCGCGGTTGCTGGCCTCACTGCCGCTGGCCTCACCGCCGCTTGCTTCACCGGTGCGGACCCGCGGCCTCCGATGGCCGACACGCTGGGCCCGACCTCGACCCCCGGCACCACCTCGGCCGAGACCGAGACCGGGCCCGCGGATCCATCGAGCTCGTCCGCGTCCCCGACCTCCACGTCCCCGTCGCCCTCCACCTCCACGACCGACGGCCAGGACTCCACCCCCGCCGACGACACCTCGACCACCGCCTCCTCCTCGAGCCCCACCACCGCCAGCGAGTCCACCGGCACCCCGACGAGCCTCTGCGACGACGTCGCGGGCGAGCGGCTCGTCCCGCCCTCCTCCTGCGACGGCCCCAGTGGCAACACCTCGACCGAGATCCCCCCCAACGGCCTCTTCTCCACCAGCTGGTTCGGCTGCTACTACGACGACGGCGGCGACATCGTCCAGGACCCCGGGGACAACTGCGAGTTCGCGTGCGGCTCGCAGGGGCTGTGCCCCGGCCAGGACGGCCCCACCTGCGAGGCCAACCTGCGGTGGTTCGCAGCCGACGCCGATCGCTACGGCTGCGGCGGCCGGATCCGCGTCACCAACTGCGAGAACGGCAACGCGGTGGTGCTCGTCACCCTCGACCGCGGGCCCAACTGCAACTCGGTCGAGATGGCGTGCGACACCCCCGTGCTCGACATGTCCCACGACGCCATGGACCACCTGTTCGACGGCTCCTTCTATGGCGGCTGCGAGCATCAGGTGGTGGTCGTCGAAGCGGTCGATGACACCACACCGCTCGGGCCCGTCTGATAGACTCGGAACCGTCGGTGTCGTTCGCGATGCTCTCCTTCTTCCTCGCAGCGGTCTTGGCGTCGACGAGCGCCAAGCCCGCGCCGTCGCCCACGACGGAGGAAGACCTCCCATCCCGCGGCGTCACCCCGCTCGAAAGCCCGCAGTCGGACCGCCCGGGCTCGCCGTCCGATCTGCTGCCCGACGGGGAGAGCCCGCTCGAACGCCCGCAGTCGGACCGCCCGGGCTCACCGCCGTCCGATCTGCTGCCCGACGGGGAGAGCCCGCTCGAGGGCCCGCGGCCGGCCCATTCCACCGCGCCCGCCTCTCCGATGCCGGCCGACGGGGTCGACCCGCTCGATCACATGAAGCCCACCGCCACGCCCACGCTCGCGCTGCCGCTGGGCATGGGGCCCCAGCTGGAGCGTCCGCCACCGCTCGACCCCAAGGCGACGTCGCTCGTGCGGGTCGACGCCATGGTCGGGTCGGTGTGGCGGATCCGCGAGGCCGACCCCATCATCGCCACCAGCGTCGAGTGGGGGCGTATGCATGGCTTCTCGGCCGCGTTCCATACCGAGATGATGGTGGTCACCGACCGGGACTTCGTCCGTGCCCTCGACTTCCCGGTCGGCGTGGGGGCGATCGCCCGAGGGCGGCTCCGTAATCGGCCGCTGTACGGCAGTGTGGGCCTCTCTGCCGGCGTCCTCGTGCACCGCGCGGGACGCGATGAGGGGGTGATTCGCCGCCTCGATCCGGATTTTCGCATACCGATTCGGCTGGCGTGGACCGTGGGCCGGATTGGCGCCAGCCTGGCTTTCGTGGCGGGCTACAGCGTTCGCAACCGGATCTACGAGCGCCGGGGGTCCCCGGTCCTCGAGCGCCGCGCGATCCGCGTGGGGCTCGTTCTTGGGCTACACTGGGACATCAAAGTTCGAAGTGTCGTGACACGCCGGCGTGATCGTTGAGGACGTCCGGGGCACTAACACCAAGCACGATGGGAAGGGTTCGGGGATCAATGCGGCTGAGCAAGGAATGGATGTTGGCTTGCGTGGCTCTGGCAGGCTGCCAGGACGTGATCGACCTCGATCCGATCGACCGGCGGGCGCCGGTCGAGTCGGCCGTGAGGCCCCCGCCGATCTCCGGCGGCACGCTCGTGGTCACCTCCGACGGCTTGGCGGTTGCGGCCGACCCCGATCGCGACCTCGTCCACGTGGTGGACCTGGCCGAAAAGCGCGTGCTGCACACCATCGCGCTCGAGCCCGGCGACGAGCCCGGCCGTGTCGTCCAGGGCACCGGCTCGCTCGTGCACGTGGTCCTGCGCGGGGCCTCGGGCCTGGCCACCGTCGACGTCGAGCGAGGCGCGGTGACCGAGCGGCGGCAGCTGTGCTCCGAGCCGCGAGGCCTTGCCTTCGATTCCCAGGCCGCGGCCGTTCACGTGGCCTGTGGGGATGGCACGCTGGTGAGCCTCGACGAGGCCTCGGGCGTGGAGCTCGAGCGCCAGCGGCTCGAGCCCGACCTGCGCGACGTGGTGCTGCTCGATGGCCAGCGCTACGTGTCGCAGCTCCGCTCGGCGGCGATCCTGGCCGACGACGGCACCCGGCTCACCTCGGCCGACCTCGGCACGGAGTTCGCCCCCAGCGTCGCGTGGCGTACGTGGGCCGGCAACGACGGCCGCTTGTGGATGATCCACCAGCTCTCGAGCACGAAGCCGGTGCCCACCCAGCCGCCTCCCAAGGGTGACGACGGCGGCGGTGGTGACGATTTCGGCGGCGGTGACGGTGACCTTCCGTACGGTGGCGGTGGCTTCTGCGAGCTCGGCATCGCCGGCGCTGCGCTCACGAATTTCACCAATGGCGTGCCCTCGACCGTGCCGCTGCCCAACGTGCCCCTCACCGTCGACGCGGCCGTCTCGCCGGACGGCAACTGGGTCGCGCTGGCGATGCCCGGCTCGCAGGAAGGGCGCCGGTCCCTGGCCGTGGTCCGGCCCGAAGAGTTCTGTGCCTTCGGCGAGACCCCGGACGACGAGGGCGACGAGCAGGTCGTCGCGGTCGCATTCACCCCCAACGGCACGCTCGTGGCCCAGAGCCGCGAGCCCAATCGCCTGCTCATCCAGTACGATCTCCCGAACGGCGAATTCACGGCCGTCGAGCTCGAGGGCGAGTCGCGCTTCGACACGGGCCACGAGATCTTCCACCGCCAGACCGACTCGGGCCTGAGCTGCGCCACGTGCCACCCGGAGGGCACCGACGACGGCCACGTGTGGGTGTTCGAGGGCCTCGGCAAGCGCCGCACGCAGGCGCTCGACGTGGGGCTCGCCGACACTGCGCCATTCCACTGGGACGGCGACATGCACGACCTCGACGTGCTCATGGAGGAGGTCCTCGCCCACCGCATGGGGGGCAAGCGCCAGTCGGACGCACGCGGTGAGTCGTTTCGGCGCTGGCTGTTCGAGCAGCAGCGCCCGGCGGCCGGCAGGGGCCAAGACGAGCCCACGCTGGTCGAGCAGGGCGAGGCGCTGTTCGGCGCCTACAAGTGCGGGGACTGCCACACCGGCGATGCGCTCGGCGGCAGCATGACCGCCCCGATCCGCAACGTGGAGCTGCAGGTCCCGAGCCTGCGCCGCGTGTCGCTGCACCCGCCGTTCATGCACGACGGGCGCTCGCGCACGCTCGAGCACGCGGTGCGGGACATGATCGAGTCGACCACCTCGGCCGAGGCCACGGACGACCACATCACGGCGCTCACGGCCTACATGCGCACGCTGTAGGCCGGCCCGGCCGGCGCTCATGATCATCGTCACGGGAACGAAGCGCTCCGGCACCTCGCTGTGGATGCACCTGCTCGTCGCCGCGGGGCTGCCGTACATCGGTGATCGGTTCCCCGCGGGCTGGGGCGAGCTGCTCCGCGCGGCCAACCCCGACGGGTTCTTCGAGTCGGAGCTGATGGCGGGCGTCTACTACCGGACCAACCCGCACCCGCAGACCGGGGCCTACCTGGCCCCGCACGCCACCCGCCACCACGCGGTCAAGATCTTCATCCCCGGCCTCATCCGCACCGACGTGGCGTTCATCGATCGCTGCGTGGCCACGGTTCGAAGCTGGCGCGAGCACGCCGCGTCCTCCCGGCGGGTCCGCTCGCTGCAGGACGGGGCGGGGCTGCCGCGGGCCGAGGGTGGCGTGCTGTCCCCGGCGCTCGAGTGGTGGTGCAGCAACTACGGGCTGGTCCGTGACCTGGCGATCCGCGGCTACCCGGTCCACGTGGTGTCCTACGACGCGCTCCTGCGCGACCCGGAGCGCGTGGCGACCGAGGTGTTGGCCTGGATCGGCCAGGGCGACGCGGGGCGGGCCGCTGCCGTCGTGCGTCCGGAGCTGCGCACCGGTCACCATCAGGGCGGGGCCTCCGACGGGGAGCTCGCAGGTGGCATCGATCCCCGCCACCTCGAGGTCTTCGACGAGCTCTACGCGAGGATCGACGGCGACGAGCCGCTGACGGCGGGCTTCGTGGAGCGGCTCAACCGGACCGACGAGGCGCTACGTCCCCTGGTGCTCGAGCACCAGGCCAGCGTCGACGCCCAGACCATCGCCGACATCCTCGGGCGCGAGTGATACGATACCGCCATGGTGCCCGAGGATTCGATCGCACTACGGCTGCGGTTTCGCGAGCACGAGGGCTCGCACGAGCCTCCCGACATAGCGGCCTTCGGACGTCCGATCGACCCGCGTCGCTCGGAGCGAGCGGAGCAAGTGCTGCTCGCCGGTGGTGGGCGGCTCGAGCCGAGCACGCCGTTCGTGGTGTTCTTCCGGCACACCGCCTACGGGATCCCGGCGTTCGGCTCCGCTGCGGGTGAGACGCTCCCCGAGCTCACGAGCTGGACCCTACGTCCCACGGTGTTCGGCTGGCTCGCGAGCGTGCCTCCGCGGCGCAGCGAGCAGCCGCGCTCGCGTGTGGCGTGGATCGTCGCGGCTTGCCTACCGCTGGTGCTCCCCGCCGAGGCCATGGCTGCCCCCCGGCGGCAGCCGGCACCGGTGCAGGTGCCGGCCCCGCCGGGCACCGAGGTGGGCAGCAGCGAGCCCGAAGCGGGTACCGACGCCGAGCCAGGCACCGACGCCGAGGCGGGCACCGATGCCACCGCTCCGGAGCGCTCGACCATCGATCCCATCGACCTGCCGCCCGTGCCACCGCCCGCTCCGGCGCCGGCGCTCGAGGTCGGCTCCGACGTCGACCAGGCCACGGTGGACGCGGCGTGGGAGGGCGTCGACGGCTTCGACGTGGAGCTCGAGCTCAAGGGCCATCGCACGATGAACGGCCGCATTGGCGCGGTGCAGCGCGACACCTTCACGCTCATCCAGTCCAAGACCGGGGCCGTGCTCGTGCTGCCCAAGAGCGGCGTGCTCTCGCTGCGCGTGCGCATGGCTCCGCCGCTGCCCGCCAAGTCCGGCACGGGCGCGCTCGTGGGCGGAGGCATCCTCACCGCCGTGGGCACCCCGGTGTTCATCACGGGCCTCACGTTCCTCGGCATCTGTCCGTCGTGTGCCTCGATCCACCTGCCGATGCTGCTCGTCGGAGGCGCGGCGCTCGGCGCCGGCATTCCGCTGCTCGTTCGCGGCGGGCGGGCGCGGCAGGCCTACAAGCAGGCCGTGCAAGAGCGCGGCTTGTCGCCCATGGTGATGCGCACGCCCCACGGCGGGTGGGCCGGCGGGCTGCGGTTCCGGTTCTGAGGCGCGGAGCCGCTCGGCCGTTCACCCTGGAACCTCGCGGCCTTCGGCCCGTAGAACCCGTCGCGTACGGGCGTCGTTGCTCGTGCCCGATTCCAAGGGGGTTCCCGTGACCATCGCCTCGCGTGCCGTCCTGCACGCGCAGGCCGGAGGGCGTCGTCGCTCGCTGGCCTGCGCTCGTCTCCTTCGCCTCCGCGGCTGGTCGATCTGGCTGGCCATGGGCAGCTTCATCGTCGCGAGCCCGGCGTCGGCCGTCGAGCCGCCGGCCAATGTTCGCTACACACGAACTCCGGCCAAGGTGCGCCCGGTCGAGGATCCCAAGGCTGGGATCCTCGCGGCTCGCAAGGCGGTCTCCGAGGAGCCGAGCGGGCCTTCGAGCGCCGGCTCGCCGTTCGAGCGGCCGCGCAAGGACGTCGAGCTCGCCGCCATCGACGACCAGCTCCGGCTGCTCGAGGCGCTGCTGCGCGAGGCCGGGCCCGACGACAAGGACTACCCCGACTACTTGTTTCGCTACGCCGATCTCCACCTCGATCGCAAGACGATCTTCGAGGACCAGGCCGGCTCGCTGTACGAGCAGATCCACGAGCTCGAGCAGGCGGGCAAGCCCGAAGCGGCACGGCGGATGGCCGCCAAGCAGCGCGAGCTGCAGAAGAAGGCGAGGGCGGCCAGCGAGGCCGCCGTGAAGGCCTACGCGGTGCTCGTGCAGGGCAAGCGCTGGGCCGGGTGAGCGGCTTCGTCGTGCGGGGTGGCCGGCGCTCCCACGTCGACGAGCAGCGCGGAGGGATCGCCGGTCTCGGCCTCGGCCAGGCCCCGCAGCACCGCGTCGCCCTTGAGCAGGATCTCGTCGAATTCGTCCTCGGGATCCGACAGCGTCACCACGGCCCCGCCCACGCCCACGGTGGTGCGCGCGGGGGTGCACACGGCGGTGCGGATCGCGATGCTGAGCGCCGTGGTGCTGCGCATACCGAGGTCGCCGAGGTGACCGATGCAGCCGGAGTAGACCCCGCGCGGGGCGCCCTCGAGCTCCTCGATGATCTCCATGGTCCGTAGCTTGGGCGCCCCGGTCATCGAGCCGCCGGGGAACGTGGCGCGCAGGCAATCCACGGGGCCGAGCCCGGTCGCGAGCGTGCCCGTCACCGTGCTCACGAGCTGGTGGACGCTGGAGAAGCTCTCGATCCGCATCAGCGCCGGCACCTCGATCGAGCCGATCTCGCACACGCGCCCGAGATCGTTGCGCATGAGATCGACGATCATGAGGTTCTCCGAGCGGTCCTTCTCGCTGGCGGCGAGCCGGGCCTTGGTGGCCTCGTCCTCGGCCACAGTCGCGCCGCGGGCGATGGTGCCCTTGATCGGCTTGGTCGTGATCCGGCCCTCGGCGTCGATGTGCAGGAACAGCTCGGGGGAGCACGACAGCACCGCGAGCTCGTCGAAGCGCAGGTACGCGGCCATCGGCGCCGGGTTGCGTGCCCGCAGGATCCGGTAGGCGTCGAGCGGGCGGGTGATCGGTGGGCCCACGAGCTGACTGGTGAGGCAGACCTCGTAGGTCTCGCCGCTGCGGATCCGCTCCTGGCAGACGTCGATGTCGGCGAGGTACCGCGCCCGGCCGCGCGCAAGCGCGAAGCGGAGCGGCGGCGCAGCGGCCTGGCGGGCCGGGGTGGGCGGGGGCGCGGGCTGGAGCTCGGCGAGCGCAGCAGCGGTCGCGTCGAGCCAGCGCGCGCTCGCGTGCGCGTCGGGCTCGCGAGACAAGAGCCACACCCGCTGCCGCCGGTGATCGAACGCGAGCCAGCGCTGGCACACCAGCAGCGCTGCGTCGGCCAGGGGCGAGCGGGGCCCCGGCGCGCCATCGCACTCGGCCTTGAGCTCGTAGCCGAGGTAGCCCACCACGCCGCCCGTGAACGGCACCGGCAGCTCCGGGCTCGTCGCCATGTCGCGCGATCCGAGCTCGACCTCGAGCCACTCGAGCACGCTCCGCGTGTGTCGTTCCACGTGGCCGCCCTGCTCCACCATCAGCGCGCGCTGGCCGACGTCGTAGCGGATGCATCGATCCCCCGGCAGCTCGGCCGCGCCCATGTAGCTCCAGCGGGCGAAGTCGCCTTCGCGGCTGGCGCTGTCGAGCCAGAATGCTCGCCGTGCGTCGCCGTAGAGCGCCACGAACACGTCGGCAGGATCGACCCAGCGCGAGAGCTCGCGGTGGCGCACCGGCGAGGGCGCAGGGCGATTCGCGCACTTTGCGCGATCGGCCACGGCTGCGTCTGGGGCCGAGGATTGCACGCTGCGATGCGTTCGGCCGCTTCGCTCGCGCCGGTGCCAGTCGGCGGCCAGAGTCAAGAAGCTCTCGATGATCCGATCGCCGTGCTCGGTCGCGATCGACTCGGGGTGGAATTGCACGCCCCACTGCGGCCGCTCCACGTGGCGAAGGCCCATCAGCACGCCGTCACGGGTCCATGCGGTGGGTAGGAGCGCTGCGGGTAGCTCGCGGGCCACGGCGAGCGAGTGGTAGCGGACGACCTCGAAGCCCTGCGGAATCCCGGTGAACAGATCCTTGCCATCGTGGATGACCGCGCTGAGGCGGCCGTGCACGGGCTCGGGTGCGCGGACGATCGCGGCGCCGTGGGCCCAGGCCAGGCCCTGGTGGCCCAGGCACACGCCGAGCAGCGGCAGCTCACAGCCAGTGATCAGCGCCCCGCACACGCCGAAGTCGCGGGGGCGCGCGGGATGGCCCGGTCCGGGCGAGATCACGATCACCTCGATGCCCTGCGCCGCGATGAGCTCGGTCAGCGCACTCGCGGAGAGCTCGTCGTTGCGGACCACCACCGGAGCGATCGCGCCGAGCCGGGCGAGCTGCTGGCGGAGGTTGTGCGTGTACGAGTCGTAGTTGTCGACGAGGAGGGCTCTCATTGGTCCTTGGCGAAGAATGCGAGCCGCAGCAGCTCGCGGGCCACCGCTCGCGCGCCCTCGGGCTCCACGTCGGCGACGGCGGTGAAACGCGGCGCGGCGTTGAGCTCCACCACCACGTGGGTACCGGGAGTCAGCGGCGCCGTGATGTCGTCGACCAGGAGATCCAGGCCGGCAAACGCCAGCCCCGGCACCGCCCGCAGCGTGCGGACCGCCAGCTCGTGGACCGAGGGGTGCACCGGCCCCGTGGCGAGCGCTTCGGCCCCCACCGACAGGTTGGGCAGCGAGCGGAGCTGCACGTGCCGGCCCGCCTCCGGGACCGACTCGAGCGTGAAGCCGCGGCTCGCGAGCTCGGCCACGAGCTCCGCGCCCACGCGGATCGGCGACAGCGGCCCGATCTCACCGGGGCGCCGGCGCGGGTCGTCGTTGAGCGCGGCGACGAGCTCCGCGATGCTGCGCCGGCCATCGCCGTGCACGCACGGTGGGCGGCACTCGGCGACGGCCAGCACGCGCTCGGGCGTGGCGAGGATCCGGTACTCGCGACCCGAGCCCTGGAACATCTCTTCCACCAAGACGCCGTCCTCGGTGTGCTCGGGGTCCGAGAGCAGCGCCTGCACCGCGGCCGAGAACGCGGGCCAGCCCTCCACCCCGAGCACCACGCCCTGGCCGCCCCCGCCCTGGTCGACCTTCACCACCAGCGGCGCCGTGAGTGACTCGAGCACGCGGCGGCGCTCGTGCTCGGTGGAGCTCGCCGCCAGGTGGAACCCGCGACACACCGGCACGCCGGCCCGCTCGAGCAGGCGCTTGAGCCGGTGCTTGCGCTCGAGGAGCCGCGCGGCGGCGGCCGTGGTGGTGGGGGCCAGGCGGTGGTGCAACAGGCAGCACCGTTCGCCGTGGCGGAGCTCGATCGTGGGGGTGTCGGGGATCGGCGTCGCGCGAATGCCCAGCGACTCGGCGACCTCCGCGATCACCTGGGCCTCGTGGCAGATCGGAGGCCCCGGTACCTCGCCGTCGGGGGTGTTGCGGGCGTAGCGGGGTTCGTTCATCGGTCCCTCAAGGATACAGCGAGAAGCAGTAGATCCCTCCGTACCCACCCCCCGCGCCGACGGTGAAGTCCCCCGGCTGGGGTCCGCCGCCGCCGGTGATGTTCACCCCGGGCGCACAGCCGCCAGCCTCGTGCTCGGAGATCCAGTGGCGACCCATGTCGAGGGTGCGCGGCCAGCTATGACCCACGCGGGGCCGCACGTCCTCTTCGCCGACCGCCGAGGTCCAGTCGCTGCAGGTCGCGTCGATGCCCGAGAAGTTGCCGAGCATGTCGCTGCCGGTGAGCGTGTCGTGGTTGTCGACCTCGGGCTGCGTGGCATCGGGCTGGTGGTTGGGCACGCCGTCCTCGTTCGGCAGATCGTCGGCGATGGCCGGGTCGCCGCCCTGCGGGCGCACGTTCTGTAGATCCTGCTTGGTCATCGCCACCACGCGCCCGAGGCGGTCGTACCAGGGGCCCTCGCCGATGCGATCGATCGCGTTCACCGGCTGGCCGTTCTCGTCGGCCGATGCGCTGAGGAACGCGCGCCACTGCTTGGCCGCCGCGCCCGGCATGCTCTGCTCGGCGATCGCCCCACAGATCGCATCGGCGCCGCGCAGGCCCGCCCCGGGCCCCACCTCGCCGAAGCGGAGGTCGCCACCGAACCCGTCCTCGCTGCCCGACAGCTCCTGCATCGCGCTCAGGCTGGTCACGAAGAAGCTGAACGGCTCGGCCGGGATCCCGCCGGTCGTCTCCGACGAGCTGCTCGAGCCGTCGAGCGTGGTGGCGCCGGTGGGATCGACCATCGTGGTCCCGCTGTCGTCGACGATCGCCGTGGTCGTCATGGTGGTCGGCGTGCCCGTGGTCGTCGTCGGCGAGCCGCTCGCGTCGGTCGTGCTGCCACCGGTCGTACCACTGTCGTCGGAGCCTCCACCCGCGCCGCACCCGAGCGGCGCCGCGAGGGCGAACGCGAGCGCCGAGACGAGGGCCGAATCGAAAACCAGCAAGGTGGGTCGACGATGGGTCATCGGGCGATGATAGCGGATCCAGCGCTGCTGTCATGGCAACCCTGAGCTCGCACGCTCGTGGGGCGAGTGCTCGCGACGGGGCAGTAAGCCCCGTAGGGGTGACCCGGGCAGAGGAACGTTCGTCGAGCGCTGCGTCGACGCATCCATCGATCGTGATGTCGAGCGAACTCCTACGGCGAGCTCGTGCTTGCGCTCGGCTCACATGACTTTCGAGCTTCTCGTCGATCCGGCATGAGTGTATAGTTCAGCGTCATCCGGCCTCGCTCGGAGCTCGCATGGCAGAAGACAAGCGCTCGCGCCACTGGTACAAGACGGTGCTGGATGCGATCCCCGACTTGATCTTGGTCAAGGGGAACCGCTCCAAGCTGCTGTGGGCGAACAAGTCGTTCCTCGACTACTACGGCATGACCGAGCAGGAGCTCGAGGACATCGTCGACTCACCGCACAGCGATCCCGACGACACCGTGCAGTACGTCAAGGACGACCACCGGGTCTTCATCACGGGGTCCGTGCTCGACATCCCGTCGGAGCCGATCACCAACGCGAACGGGAGCATCGGCTATTTCCACACCATCAAGGCGCCAATCTTCGACGAGACCGGCAACGTGGGCGGCACCGTCGGGGTTTCGCGTCGCGTCGCGGACGCGGAGGTCGTTGCCACGTCGAGTCGCGACCGGCAGCAGCGCAAGCTCCAGCTCAGCGAGCTGCGCACGTTCGTGCACGACATCCCGCTGGCGGTCGCGATGTTCGACGTCAAGCTGCGGTTCTTGTCCTACAGCCAGGCGTGGCGCGAGCTGTTCGAGTACGAAGGCTCGGCCCTCGACGGCGAGTTCTACGACCACGCGTTCGAGCCCTGCCTCGCGCTCAGCGAGCCGATGAACGCGGCCATCGGTGGCCAGCACACCCAGCGCTGCGAGGCCATGGCCCTGCGTACGTTCACGGGCACCGAGCTCATCGTCGACGTTGCGGTCCGTCCGTGGTCCATGCCCTCGGGCGAGGTCGGCGGGGTCATCACGCTGGTCCACGACGTCACGGAGGAGACCCGCGCCAAGCGCGAGCTCCAGCGCCTCAACGAGGAGCTGCTGCAGTTCAACTACCGGGTGTCGCACGACTTGCTCGCCCCGCTCAAGACCGTGCGCGGGTTCATCGATCTGTGCGACGACGAGCTGCGCGACGGCAACCTCGAGTCCGTCCATGACTACCACGAGATCATGCGCCAGAACGTGATCCGGCTCGGCGCACTGGTGGAAGACGTGCTCAACCTGGCGCGCGCGGACGTCCGCGATCTCGAGCGGACCGACATCGAGCTCGGTGCGCTCGTCACCGAGATCTTCCAGAAGTACCAGGCCGACATCGAGAAGGCCGCGATCCAGGTCTCGCACGAGTGCGACGGCGTGACGCTCCACTCGGAGCGGGTGCGGGTGCTGCAGGTGATCGAGAACCTGGTCTCCAATGCGATCAAGTACCACCACCCCGAGCGCCGCGAGCGTCGCGTCTCCGTCAGCGCCCGCGCCGGCAAGGACGGCGGTGCGGTCCTCGTGATCCGGGACAATGGCATCGGATTCGATGCGTCGCAGGCCAGCGCGATCTTCGAGATCTTCAAGCGAGCGACGAGCAAGTACCCCGGCAGCGGGCTCGGGCTGTACATCGTCAAGAAGCACCTCGATCGTCTGGGTGGCTCGGCTCGCGTGGTGTCGAGCCGAGACGACACGGTCTTCGAGATCGTGATCCCCTCGGTCGCTCGGCCCCAGAAGGAGCCCTTGCCATGAACACGAAGAAGATCCCTTCACTGCTGATCGTGGACGACAGCTCGTTCGACGTATTGCTGACCAAGAAGATCCTGGAGAAGACCGGCCGGTTCGAGCACATCTACGCCGTGACCGACGGGGCCGAGGCGCTGGCCATGTTCCAGAACTACGAGCACAGCCGCCGGCAGCACCCCGAGGCCTTTCCCCCGCTGATGATCCTGCTCGACATCAACATGCCGCTCATGAGCGGGTTCGAGTTCTTGTCGGCGTACGCCCGGCTCGAGAGCGACGCGGACTACGATCCATCGATCATCGTGATGCTGACGTCGTCGAGCTTCGAGAACGACCGCAACAAGGCGCTCGAGGATCCGCTGGTCAAGGACTACATCGTCAAGCCGATGACTCGCCAGCGCGCCCTGGAGCTGGCCGAGGCCTACGGCATGTAGGGCCTCACCCGCCTTCACCGTCGAGGCGGAGGTTTCGATACTCCAGCCCGTCCCACACCGCGAGGTAGCGATAGCCACACGAGGCGTCGTCGGTGCGGAACGCGATCTCATCGACGCGGTCGCCGTCGAGGTCCACGATGAAATCGAGGTCCACGGGCTGATGCCGGCGGCGGACGGGCACCAGCGGGTGCACGATGCCGTCGGGCTCGCGCACGAATGCACCGGACAGCTCCGCGGTCCAGTCGTCGTCGCTCTCGTCGAGGTAGAGCGACAGCACCACCAGCTGGGTGCCCTTGCGGTGGAACCGAAGGTCTACCACCGTAAGATGCTCGGGGAGGACCCGGTCGGCCAGCACTGGATCGCCCACCTGGCGTCGCACCTCGGCGAGCACGGCAGCGCTCGGGCGCACCTTCTTGGGGGTGCGCAGGCGGGCGTCGGCGTGGGCGGAGCCCCGCAAGGCGATCGCGTGGGCGGGCACCGACTTGCGGCCCTCGAAGCGAGCGAGCAGGTGGCCCTCGCTGGCGCCGCGGAACGCCTGGAACTGCTCGAGCCGCCGACGAGCGCGACCGGCGGGGCTCACGATCGTCAGCGTCTGTCCGGGGCGAAACGTGACCAGCGCGGCGTGGTCGTCGAGCCACGGCGCGTCGGCCTCGGCATCCTCGACGAGCGCATCCAGCTCGTCGGCGATCGCCACGAGCTCCTTGGTGTCCATGTGAATCGTGGAGATGGCGAGCCCGTCGTCGCGCGTGGTGAGGTAGACGTTGTCGAGGCCGAGGTGATCGACGCCGAGCACCGCGCTGCGATCTGCCGACAGGTCCACGCGGTCGACGTGGGGCACGCCGTCGACGTCGGGGGCGCGGTCGTCGGCTTCGGCTTCGGCTTCGTGCTCGCGCCCGGCCTGCTCCTGCTGCTCGATCTCCTCGCCGGACCATTGCTCGAGCGGCCTCGACGTGGGCCAGCTGGAGCTCGACGCGGTCGAGGGTGGCGCGGCGGAGCCGGTCGGCTCGGAGGTCGCGGGGGGCTTCGTGTGGCACCCCATCAGGGTGATCACCGCGAGCGCCGACCGGCCCAGCCATGCGGTCGAGGCTGGCGTGATGCAGGCCGTGTCTCGCGTCTTGGATTCGGGCTCGACGTTCACGGCCTCGGATCATCGCATGGCGCGAGCACGAACGGAGGCGCGATCAATCCTCCGTGCTCTGGTGCTGCAAGACCGCGCGCGTGAGCGTGCCGTCCGCGGCGAAGGTGAAGCGAACCTCGTCTCGCTCCACGCCACGGCGCATTCCCGCTGGCTCGGCGACCCACATCAGGCCCTCGATCCCGCCGCCGTCGAGGACCTTCCACTGCGGCGCGGTGGGCTGGTGAGAGATGCTGCCCTCGTTGCCTAGCGCGAATTCGCGGAGATACTCCGTGGCGATCTCGATGCGCTGCTCGCCGGTCGCCTTCGCCCATCCGGCCCGCGCGAGCAGCTCGGCGCTCGTCGGCGCCGGAGCGGCGAGCTTGCAGTCGACCACGAAGTCGGCGCCCATGCAGCCGCGGTCGTAGGCGAAGTCGCCGAGCATGATGACGCCCGGGAACAGCGGGATCCGGGTCACACACGCACGCTCGTCCGGGAGCCCGCGGCCGCGTGCGCTCGCGAGGTACGTCGAGAGCCCGGCATCGGTGTCGCAGTCGGTCGCCGGCGGCAGGGGTGCCAGCGGCTTGCCGTCACGATGGAGCTGGCGGGAGATCTCGTTGCCTTCGAGCCAGATCGACCGCTCGACGCTCTGGCCGGCGAGGAAGCGAGTGTGCTCGCCATGCTGCTTGCCGAGCTTCCACTGGCCCTCGAACAGCAGCTGGCCATGCTCGTCCCATTGCGTCTGCTTGCCATGCATCTCGCCGCCGCTCCACGTGCTCTCCTCGGTCTTCTGCCCCTCGGCATCGAAGGCACGGTGGAGTCCGTGGAGGAGCCCGTCGACGTAGTCCGACTCGGTGCGCCGGCTCGTCGACGCGTTGATCAACACGCCCGTGCCCTTGTCGAGCTGGGCGCGACCGAGCTCCTTGCCGGGCTCGTCGCGCTGGATGAACAGCCCCCACGGGCGACCGCCACGGTGCTCGCCGTACTCGATCTCCTGCCCGTTCTCCGCCCAGCGGCGCAGGGTGCCGTGCAGCTGCCCGTCGACGTAGGTGTGCTCGGCGGCCTTGGCTCCGCTCGGGTGGAACCATAGCCACACCCCGATCATGCGACCGTCGTGCTTGCGCCCGATCATCTGCAGCTTGCCGTTGTCGTGGAAGCGAGCCTCCATGCCGGTCCAGTGACCCTCGGCGTCGACGCAGCGGATCTCCTTGCCCGCGGGCGGCGCGGCGCCCTCGAGGCGTCCGCCGGCTTCGCAGGCCTTGTCGCCCGCGACCCAGAAGTCGAGCGCTGGTTGCTCGGTGGGGATCGGTGCGTCGATCACCGCGGCGGCGAGCGGCTCGGGTCGTGGGCCGGGGCCGATCTCGAACGACCCCGGCTCGGGCTCGGGCTCGGGCTTCGGGACCGGATCGGTGGTCTCCTTGCCTCCTGCTTCGGTCTGGCCCGAGCGCGGCGGCGTGGGCTCGGATCCGCTCCCGGACGAGCTCGGTGGATCGTTGCAGGCGAGCGAGACGAACGAGGCGACAACGAGGGCTCGGCGCATCGGCGCGAGCATACGCCCGGAAGCCGCGGGCTCGGGGCCACGAACGGCGTTGGTTCGTGCGGGTTCGAAGCCGCGCAGATTCGCACATGCTGGCATGTGCGGGAGCCGGTCGCGGAAGTACCATTCGAGGCTCGATGCCCCTGCTCCCACTGCGCTCGATCACCTCCGTGCTTCGATGGCTGCTGCCGCTGGCGGTCGTGCTCGCATGTGCCGAGCACGCCACCGAGAAGCCGCCCAACCCGAGCCCGGCGCAAGCGGCCGACGTGGCCGCGGCCACTCCGACGGAGCCGACCAAGGCCACCGCTCCCGTGGCGCCGACGGAGCCGACCAAGCCGACGGAGGTCGCGGCACCGACGGAGGTCGCGGCACCGACGGAGCCGACCAAGCCGACGGAGGTCGCGGCGCCGACGGAGGTCGCGGCGCCGACGGAGGTCGCAGCGCCGGCGGACGCCGAGCCTCGCGAGCTGACGGACTCCGAGCGCGTGGACGCCTACGTGGCGAGCTGCTCCCATCGGTTCACCGTGCTCCCCGAGGAAATCGAAGAGCTCGAGGGTGATGCCGTCGACGAGTGCAACGATCACGTGTGGGAGCAGAACTGCATGCCGGATCCCTCGGGGTGCTGGGAGGCGGGCCAGCAGTGCCAGGAGAACTGCGGCAAGCCGTGTGGCACCTGCCAGGACGAGTGCGCCAGCGGGTGCGACCAGTGCAAGGCCGCCTGCGCACCTGGCGCGACCGCATGCATTCGCACGTGTGCCGAGGCCCGGCTGGCATGTCGGACCCAGTGCATGACGGCGCAGAGCCAGTGCAAGTCGGTCGATTGCTCCAAGCAGGAGGAGCAGTGCAACGAGGCCTTCGACAAGAAGCGCAAGAAGAAGTGTCCGCAGTGCAAGGCGATCAGCGATTGCTTTGGGCAGGATCACGAGGGGGAAGAGGACTACTTCACGGTCTGCGCCCGCAAGCTCCCCAAGGCCAACAAGGTGTGCTTCGACTGGTGCGTGGAATACTACGAAGAAGAGGAGTAGCCGCGCTCGCGCTCGCGGTTGCGGCCGCCTGCCAGGCCGAGCCCGCGCCGGACGGGGCTGCGCTCGCATCGGCACCGGACGAGGGTGCGCTCGCATCGGTACCGGATGGAAATGACCGGGCCGAGTCGGCCGAGTCGGCCGAGTCGGGGCCGGCGAGCGCTGCGCTGCCTCGTGCTCCCGCGCCGCGGAGCGGCGCCCCGCTGGTCCAGATCCCCGGGGGGACGTTCGTCATGGGCCGCGACCCGGGCCACTTCGACGAAGCGCCGCCGCATCGGGTGACGATCTCCGCCTTCGCGCTCGAGGCCACGCTCGTCACCGTGGCGGACTTTCGCGGGTTCGTGGAGGAGACGGGCTACCGAACCAGCGCCGAGCGCTTTGGCTATGGCAAGACCGCGATCGAGGGCATGGACGACTGGGCCTGGGACCAGCGGCCGGGGCTCAGCTGGCGAGCGCCGTGGGGCGACGACGCGCCGCCGCAGCGCGACGACGAGCCGGTGGTGATGGTGAGCTGGATCGACGCCTCGCGCTACTGTGCCCACCTCGGCCGCCGGCTCCCCACCGAGGCCGAGTGGGAGTATGCGATGCGGGCAGGCTCGAGCGGCACGCGCTACCCGTGGGGCGACGGGCCGCAGCTCCCTGATGGATCGTATGGTCTCAACTACTGGCAAGGAAAAGACCACCACCACAATACGCGGCTCGACGGTCATCTGTATACGTCGCCGGTGCGGGCGTTCCCGCCCAACGCGTGGGGGATCCACGATCCCGTGGGGAACGTGTGGCAGTGGGTCGCAGACTGGTACGCCGCGGATACGTACGCAAAGGACGCGGCGGGGGTGACGGATCCCACGGGCCCGAGCTCGGGCTGGGCCCACGTTGCGCGCGGGGGATCGTGGTGGTGCTCGGCGGGCACCTGCTCGGGCTATGGGGTGTACGCGCGCGGAAAGTCGGATCCGAACGCCGCGTTCAGCAACAACGGGTTTCGGTGCGCGGTGAACGGGAGCTGAGCGCCTACGGGCGTGCGTACCACTGCGCGACCTTGGGGTGGCCCTTCACCGCATCGAACAGGCGCGCGAGCTTGGCGTGCCGGTGGAGCACGTCGGTGGGCACGTGATCGACCCCGCTCTCGACGAACCAGCGCATGACCACGAACAGCTTGAGGTCGACCACGTGCAGGGCCGCGCCCGCGAAGAACGGTCCGGCCTCGTCGAGCTGCGCCGAGACCTGCGTGGCCCACTGCGGGATGAAGCCCTCCGCCAGCGCCTGCCGCTCGCGCTGCTTGGCGTCCGCATCCTCGATGGCGAAGGTGGTGATCACGCGACCGCGGAGCTCCTCGACCGCGCACATCACTGCGAGGTGCCGCGCCGCCTCCCAGGGATCGATGGGGTGCATCCCGTGGGCCGTACCGAGGTAGGTGAGGATCGCGTTGGACTGCGCCAGCGTGCCCTTGCCTTCGAGCCGCAGCATGGGCAGGCCCCCGAACGGCGTGTGATCCCGAAGCGTCGGCCAGCGGTCGAAGGAGATCCGCTCGTCCTCGAATGCCACGCCCGCGAGAAAGAGCGCGAGGCGGCAGTCCTCGCCGCGACCACGGGGGATGTCGAAGTAGGTGAGTACGGGGGTGGGCATGGCGCGGTGAGAATAGCGACAGGCGGATATCCGCGCGAGTCGGTCGAGTCGACGCCGTGCACGTGCGATACTGCGGCCGTGGCTCGCTCTCGTGACGCTCACCGGCTCGCTCCCTCGCTCGCCCTCCTCGCCGTGCTGACCGCGTGCCCCGGTTCCGCCCCGCCGGCCGTCGGCTCGGACGACGAGAGCAGCAGCACCGGTGACCCATCGACGCCCACCTCGTCGACGACCGTGGCCACCGATGCCGTCGACGACACGTCCTCGACCGCAGCCACGTCGGACACCGGCGAGCCGCTGCCGCCGCACGAGCCTGCCGATTTGTTCGGCGCCATCGACCCGTTCCTCGGCACCGGTGGCATCGGCTATCGCGCTGCGTCCGTCTATCCCGGTCCTGCGCTGCCGTTCGGCATGATCCACCCCGGCCCCGACACGCGCCTGGAATTCGGCGCCTTCGCCCCGCTGCACTGCTCGGGCTACTACTACGGCGACACCCATGTGCAGGGCTTCAGCCTCACGCGCATGAGCGGCACCGGTGTGCCCGACTACGGGACGATGGCGCTCATGCCCGTCGATGGCATGACCGACGCGCGGCGCTCCGAGAACGGCTACATGACGGGCTTTGGCCACGAGGACGAGGCGGCCGAGCCCGGGTACTATCGCATGCGTCTCGACAGCGGCATCGACGTCGAGATCTCGGCCACGCGCCGCGCCGCGATCTTCCGGTTCACGTTCGACGACGGCCTCGACCCGGTAGTCCTGCTCGACGCCGACCATGTGATCGGCGACGGCTCGTGCGAGTCGTCCGAGGTCGCCGTCGATCCCGACGCCTGGTCGATCGCCGCGCGCATGCACAACCTCGGGAGCCTCAGCGATCGGTTCGGCGGGTTCGACGTGTTCGCCCATGCCGTGTTCGATACCGAGCCCCTCGAGATCGGCGTGTGGGACGACGCGGGCCTCTTGCCTGGCGAGCTGGCCGCGACGGGGGTCGATACCGGGGCCTGGTTCCGGTTTGCGCCGGGCACGACGACGGTCGCGCTGCGCGTGGGCATGAGCTTCGTCGATGCCGAGGGCGCCGCCGGCAACCTCGACGCCGAGCTACCCGATTTCGAGCTCGAGGCCGTGCGCGCCGCAGCCACCGCGGCCTGGCAGTCGGCGCTCGCGGGGCTCTCGATCTACGACGTCGACGCCTCCGACGCGACCATGCTCGGCACCGCCTGGTACCGCGCGCTGCTGATGCCCACGCTGGTCAGCGACGTCGACGGCCGCAGCATGGGGGCCGACGACGTGATCCACACCGCCGATGGCGAGCGCTACAGCGACTTCTCGCTGTGGGACACCTATCGCACCACGCACCCGTGGCTGCTCTTGACGGAGCGCGAGGAGAACGCCGACTTCGCGCGCTCGCTGGTGGCGATGGCCGAGGAAGGCGGGGCCGTGCCGCGCTGGGCCCTGGCCAAGTCCGATGCACGCTCGATGATCGGCAGCCCCGGCGAGATCGTGCTCGTGGAGTCGGCGCTCAAGGGCGTGCCGTTCGACGACGAGGCCGCCGCCTACGCGCTGGCCCGCGTGAGCGCGTTCGGGCCCCCGCCGGGGCTCGTGGGCGGGCGCTCGGCGATCGAGTCGTACCTCGCGTATGGCTACGTGCCGTCGGACGCGAGCAATGGCTCGGTCTCTCACACACAGGAGTACGCGATCGCCGATGCCGCGCTCGCGCGCTGGGCCGAGCGCCTCGGCTACGACGACGACGCGATGCTCCTCGGCGAGCGCGGCGACGCGTGGACCTGGCTCTACGACGATAGCGTCGGGTTCTTCCGCCCGCGGCTGGCCTCGGGCGAGTGGGATGCGATGCCCGATCCCACCGAGCAAGACGGTCCCTACGTCGAGGGCGACGCCTGGCAGTACCTGTGGCTCGTGCCGCACGACCCCGAGGGGCTCGCCGAGCGGCTCGGTGGGCCCGACGCGGCACGCGAGCGGCTGCGCGAGTACTTCGAGCTCTCGGCCGGCGAGGACGGCAACGGCACGCTCCCACGCCTCTACCACTGGCAGGGCAACCAGCCCGACATCCACGCGCCGTGGCTGTTTGCGGCGTGGGGCGATCCCGCGGAGGCAAGCGTGTGGATCGACTGGGTGGTGCGGTCGTTCTACGACGTGGGGTTCAATGGCATGCCAGGCAACGACGACGCGGGCACGATGTCCACGTGGTTGCTGTTCGCGGCGTCCGGGCTCTATCCGATGCCTGGCACGGATCTCTACATGATCGCCGCGCCGCGACAGCGGCTGATGGAGCTCGAGCGGCCGTCGGGGATGCTCCGGATCTCGGCAGAGCCGGATCCGCGGACGCATCCCGTCCCGCTGGCGGTGCGGCTCGATGGCGTGCTCGTCGAGGGCGCGACGATCTCGCATGCGGAGCTCGAGGGCGAGCACGAGCTGGCGTTCGAGATGGGCGTGATGGGGGAGTGACTCGGCGTGAGCCGCATCTCCACCCCACACACGAAGCATACCACCCCGAGGGGGCCTTGCGGCAAGGCCCGGGCGGCGTTTCAGACTCGGCGTCACCCACGAGGAGGGTTTGCCGATGCGTGTATTGCTATCGACGATTGGTTCGCGGGGTGACGTCCAGCCGCTGGTGGCGCTGGGGCTGGCGCTACGGGAGCTCGGCCAGGAGGCTCGACTGTGCGTGCCACCCGACTTTCGCGAGTGGATCGAGGATCTCGGCATGGAGGTCACGCCGATCGGGCCCGAGCTGCGCTCGACCGGGAAGGCCGACCCCGCCGCAGCTCCCCCCACGCCGGCCCAGGTCCGGCAGATGATGGAGGGCACGGTCGCGGCGCAGCTCGAGACGATCACGGCGGCGGCCGTGGGCTGCGATATGATCGTGGGCGCGACGGCGCTGCAGGTCGTCGCGCCGTCGGTGGCCGAGCGGATGGGCGTGCCGTACGTGTTCGCGGCCTACTGCCCGAACGTCCTACCCTCGCCGCATCACGCACCACCGGTGCTGTGGATGCTCGGCGACACGCCGACCGCCGCAGCGAGCGAGCATCACGAGCTGTGGAACAGGGATGCGCAGCGTCAGAACGCCATGTGGCGGGACCTGGTCAATGCGCGTCGGGTCGAGCTCGGGCTGACCGAGATCGATGACGTACGGAGCTACGTGCTCACCGGTCGCCCCTGGCTCGCGGCCGACCCCACGCTGGCGCCCTGGCCCGATCCGGAGGACGAGACCGTGGTCCAGACCGGCGCCTGGATCCTTCCGGACACGCGTCCGCTCGGCCCCGAGCTCGAGGCATTCCTCGATGCCGGCGATCCCCCGATCTACTTCGGCTTCGGCAGCATCAGCGCGCCTCGAGGGCTGAGCGAGGTGATGATTCGGACGGCGCGGGCGCTCGGACGGCGGGCGATCGTGCTGCGCGGGTGGGCCGATCTCTCGCTCGTGGACGACGCGAGCGATTGCCTGGCGATCGGCGAGGTGAACCAGCAGGCCCTGTTCCCGCGCGTCGCTGCGGTCGTGCACCACGGCGGCGCAGGGACGACGACGGCGGCCGCGCGGGCCGGGGCGCCGCAGGTGGTGATTCCACAGCACTACGACCAGTTCTACTGGGCCGGTCGCGTGGCGGAGCTCGGGGCTGGGAAGCGGCACGAGGGGGCGAGCCCCACCGAAGCGTCGCTCACGCGCGCGCTCGAGGGGGCGCTGCAGGCCGAGGTGATCGATCGTGCACGAACGATCGCGACCGCGGTCCGCGACGACGGCGCACGAGTGGCCGCACAGCGCCTGGTCGCGGGCGAGGGCCTCACGCCGCCACGACGAGGAGGGTGAGTCGGAGATCCACCGATCACCGCACCGGAGCGCTCGCTCGGCTCCCGAGCATGCCGAGCAGCGCTCGAATCTCGGGCTCGTTGGTCTCGAGCGGGTCGCGAAAGGCCCCCGCATCCTCGGCGGTCCTGCGGACCTCGTCGATTGCAGCCTTGACGTCGAGCCCATGACGAACGCGCAGCCAGGCCGCCGTGACGATGCCCGTGCGCCCGATGCCCGCTGCACAGTGCACGATGACCGGCTCCAGGTGTCGCTCGGCCCTGGTCAGCGCCTCGAGGGCTCGCTCGAGATCCTGCTTGGCCGGGACCTCCAAGTCCATGAGTGGCACGTGCTCGACGGTGGAGAAGCGGCGACGGTACCTGCCCAGGAGGTCGTCGTAGTCCGCGAGCTCTTCCTCGGACAACAGGCACACGACGTGGGCGATGTCGTGAGCCAGCATGAGCTGGATCCACGCGTCCACTTCCTCGCCGTCCGGCCGCGCGGCGCCGTAGACGATCGCGTCGCGGGCCGAGCTGCGTGCAAAGTTGAATGGGCTTTCCTCGACCCACATCCGGGGCGAGCATGGCATGGCCCAGGCTTGGGGTGAACAAGGGGACGGACGGCTCGCGTCTACGCAGAGGGCAGCCCCAGCAGGAAGCGAGCCGTATCCACGTCCACCTCTTCACCGAAGCGATCGTCTGCGAATTCGGTCGTCGCAATCTCGACCAGCAGCCGGTACCCCCCGAGCTCGTTGGTCGAGCCGTCGTAGACATGGAGCGACGAGCCATCCTCGAGCGCGAAGTCGGCAAGGGTACGGCGAGCGGTCAGGGGAAACTCGCCCACCACGTCGCAGGGCTCGTCGCCGATCGATGCGGACGGCCAGCTCGGCCACGCGGTCGACAGCGAGGAATAGACCGAGTAGCGGCCATCGATGCCGGCGAGGACGATGCCATCGTCATTCGACACGACGAACGCGTGGGCGATGGTGTCGGGGTTGGCCTCGAGCTCGTCATTGTTCTCGTTGACGAGGTACCAAAGGTGCACGGGTCCGGGTCCCACGTCCGTGGTCAACAGCTCGGATGCCGAGAGCTGCAGCTCGAACGTTCGCGTCACCCCGGCGAGGTCGGGACACGTCAATGTCAGCGAGCCGGCGGCCTGCCCCATCACCTCGCACGCGCCGTCGATCTCCGGCTCGGTATCCCAGACGGCCCATTCCTCTGGTGCACTGGACTCCGGCGGCGAGTACATCGAATAGTCGATCACGATGGGGCCGCCATCGATCGCGACCGAGAAGGCGGCCGAGACCGACTCGTCTCGCGACGGGCACTCGACCGGTGGCTCGTCCGTCTCGCTCGTGGCGCCATCGGTGTCGGTGCCGCTGCTGCTCCCGCTGCTCGAGCCTTCGGTCGAGGTCACCGTCGTCGACCCGGTCGGGCTCGGCGGGTCGTCGACTCCGGTGGAGCTCGGCGAGTCGTCGGCTCCGGTGGAGCTCGGCGAGTCGTCGGCTCCGGTGGAGCTCGCCGCATCGCCCGACGGGTCGGGTTCTGGGATCACACATCCGACTCCGGCCATGGTGAGTGGCAGGCCGATCGCCAAGCACAGGCCACATGAGGCGCTCAGGGGTGAATGGGCTCGCCCCCCGAGGTCGCGCGCGCGCGGCGAGGACGAAGGGGAGGGGCTCGGGATCATGCAGTCGTCCATGGGATCGAAGGTTCCGGGGCCGGCGATGCGGACCACATGATCACCAGTGTCGAGGAGGGGACGTTCGATCGGTCGCGAGCAAGGCGCGCGAACGTCGGAGTCATGAGGTGGCATCGGCGCTCGGTTTGCTAGGCTCTGGAGCGTGCCCACTCCGCCTGCCGATCCCGTGCGGCTAGAGCGCCCGCGTCGAAGCCTGCCGCTGTGGGGGAGGGTGTGGGTGGATTCCACTGGAGCCTCCGCATGACGACACTCACCTCTCGACGACGATGCCTACGCGACCTCGCATGCCTCGGCGGCCTCGGGGCGCTCGGCGGCTGCGCGACCATCATCTACCCCGAGCGCCGGGGCAACCGCTCCGGTCCCATCGACGTGGGGCCGCTCGTTCTCGACATCCTGTGGTTCATCCCGGGGATCATCCCCGGCATCATCGCGCTCGCGGTCGACTTCACCACGGGGGCGATCTATCTCGGCGGCAGGCGGCGTGCGGCGCTCGACCCCACGCCGCTCGCCATCCCACCCGGGGAGCGCCTGGTCGTGCGAGCCCCCAGGCCCGACGAGCGGGTCGAGGTCGCGCTGCGCCTGGTCGGTGGGCAGGGCACCGTGCTCGACGAAACCGAGGGGCACTGGGGCATGCATCACGGCGACGACCTCCACGTCACCCTCGCGCCCGACCAAGGTCACGCGCTCGGCGAAGGTCGCCTCGAGCTCGTCATGCGCCACCGCGGGGTCGGGGCCACGACCAGCTACCCACTGGCCGTCCGCACGAGCACCGTGTAGCTGCTGGCATTTCCCCGGCCTCGCCTAGCGCGTCGTCGCGCGCCAGGCCTGCACGCGCTCGAGGTCGCGTCGCGACCGGATCCCTTCGGTTGCCCATTGCTCCTGCGCCCGTCGGGCCAGCGACCGCGCCCGCGTCCGCTCGGCGGGCGAGCTGCCCAGGCTGCGCGCCAGCAGGAACCACGCTCGCGCTGCGCTCGGCGGCGGCTCGCCCTCGTGCCCCTCGATCCGGCTCACCGCTCGCTCGGCGTGCTCGAGGGCTGCGACGCGATCCCCCGTGGCCAGCTCGGCCTCGCCGAGCGCGGCGAGCCCTTCGACGACCAGCTCCGTCTCGAGCCCCGATGCGGTCTCGAGCGTGCGCACGGCCGTCCGCAGCGACGGCAGCGCCTCGTCGCTGCGGCCGAGCGCCCCGAGCTGCGCCCCGAGCTCCACCTCGATCACTGCGGTCTCGGCCGGATCGGGCAGGGCGACCACCAGCTCTCGCGCGAGCCGCAGCTCCGCGAGCGCAGCCTCGTGATCGCCCATCGCGGAGAACGTCCGAGCCAGCGACTGCAGCGTGGCGATCCGATCGTTGATGTCGATGAGATCGGCCACCATCCCCGGCCTGGGCTCGAGCAGCTCGAGCACTCGGCGGTGTACCGAGACCGACTCCTCGAGCCGGCCGAGGTGGTAGAGGGCGATGGCCATGCCGAGCAAGCCGCGGGTCTCTTCGTAGCGCTCGACCTCCTCGCCGAGCGCGGCCCGTTGGTACTCGACCCGCGCCTCCTCGTAGCGTCGCTCGAGCATGGCGATCTCGCCGCGGACCCAGGCCATGCGCGAGGGATCGACCGCATCGGGCTCGGGCGCCCGCTCGACGATGTCGAGGAACAGGCGCAGGGCGTCGGCAGCCAGCTCCGGGTGTCCGTCGAGGCGGTGGACCGAGCTGATGTTGAGCAGCACACCGAAGCTCGCCACCGGCTCGTCGGGCGCGTGCTCCTGCACGATCGACAGCGCCTGCTCGTAGCGCTCGAGCGCCTCCGCGTGCTGCTTTTCCATGAATGCGAGCCCGCCGAGGGTCATGAGGCTGGCTGCCACCTGCGGGTGCCGGGGTCCGAGCGCGGTCTCTCGCAGCTCCAGCGCCCGCTCGGCGTGGAGGCGTGCCTCGTCGAACCGGCCGAGCTGGCCCAGGGTGCCGCTGACGTTGAGCAACGAGCTGGCGATCTCTTCGTCGTCCGCGTCGGGGAGCGAGCGCACCAGCTCGAGCCCCTTCTCGTGCTCCGCGAGCGCTTGCTCGAGGTCGTCTGCCCCGTGAAGGGCTCGACCCCACGCGTGGTGGAAGCGACTGGTCAGCCGGGGATCGTCGAGCCGCTCGACCTCGGTACGGGCATGGCGAGCCCACCGCGCCGCATCGTCCTGGCCGTAGTTGCGCCGGCCGAACAGCTGCAGCAGGGTCAGCGCGGCCTCGGCCGCGAGGCGGTCGCGATCGAGGCGCTTGGCCTCGAGGTAGGCCTGCTCGAGCGCCTGCACCGCGGGTTCGAGATTACCGGCGCGCAGCTGTACTCGACCGATCCGCAGCTGCACCTCGGCGGCCAGGGCGGCGTTGCTCTCGCGTCCGGCCCGGTCGAACAGCTCCTCGAGCTGCGTGCGGGCCTGGTCGAGCTTGCCCGCAACCAACAGCGCATCCACGCGCTCGAGCTCGCGCCAGAGCGGTCCGTCCTCCCGGGCATCGGGTGGGATGGGGTCCGCGTCCTCGAGCGCGGCCCGGCAGCGATCGACCGGGGGCAGCTCGCCGATCATCCGCACCGCGTTGTCGCGCAGGCCGTCGCTCGGCGTGGCCATCACCTGCAGGCGAATTCGTGCTCCGTCGGCCAGGCGGGCCAGGCACATGGCGCTGCTCGACGAGTGGCTCGTGCCCGAGCACGCGGCACGGTGCACGGCCCACCAGCCCTCGGCGTAGGCCTGCATGCGTACGTCGACCCGCGACCACGTGTCGGCGTCGCTCGGTCGTCCCGAGCCCATCCACGCGCTGCGGAGGCTCTCGCGAGCCGATGATCCCCAGGCCTCATCCATGAGGGCGGCCGCGTCCTCACAGCGATCGAGCGGCTCGAGCGCGGTGGAAGGGACCAGCAGCGAGACGCCGAGCCCGGCCATGCCCACCACCAATGCGGCGAGGAGCGGCCGCGGCCCGCGACGCGCGAACGCCCACCGTAGCTCGGAGAGCAGCACGTCCATCGACGGCCAGCGGTCCTCGGGCCGCACCGCCAGCCCGCGCAGGATCGCCTTGGTGAGCCGTGCGGGCATGCGGCGCTCGGAGGGTGGGCGGACGACCGCACCGTCGAGCACGTTGAACGGCAGCTTGGACCACTCGCCGTCGAGCACGAACGGGTGCTGGCCGAACAGCGCCTCGTAGAGGGCCACGCAGAAGCCGAACTGATCGCTCTTGGGGCCCACCGGGAGGTGGGTGAGCTGCTCGGGCGACATATAGGCGGGGGTTCCCACCGCGGCCCCCGTCTTGGTGAGCGACTCGCCGAAGCTCGCCAGCGGAAGGACCTCGGTCGAGGGCTCGGCTGCCGGTGCGCTCGGATCGACCACGTCGCTCTCGCGCACCAGTCCGAAGTCGACCACTCGCACGCGCCCATCGTTGCCCACCAGCACGTTGCCGGGCTTGAAATCGCGATGCACCAGGCCATGGGCGTGCGCGGCAGCGAGCCCCTCGCCGGCCTGCACGAACACCTCGACGATCTCGGCGGGGCCACGAACGCCGAGCCGCAGCCAGCGGTCGAGCGGGTGCCCCTCGACGAGCTCCATGGCCACATAGGCCCGCGGGGGCTCACCCGAGCCGGCGTCGTGGTGCTCACCGATCTCGAACACCTCGACCACGTGGGGGTGGTGAAGGCGCGCGAGGGCCTGGGCCTCCCGCCGCAGCCGCTCGCGGTCGACCTCGGCGTTGCCGAGCAACATGAGCTTGAGCGCCACCGCTCGCCCGACGCGCTCGTCGAAGGCCTCGTAGACCACCCCCATGCCGCCGATGCCGAGGCGGCGCCGGATCGCGTAGCGACCGACTCGCTCGGGGTCCTGGTCGGGTAACGAGCGCAGTGACAGCGGGCGAGTGCGGGTGAGGTGAGCCCGCAGCGCGTCGACGGCGTCACGTGTGGAGCTCGCACCGTCAGTCGAAGCGCTCGTCATGGATCGTCCGAGATCGATCGTCTTGGACCCGGGCCGCGAGCCCGAGGTGCCACGTGGCGCGAGCGCGACCGATCTCCAGCGACGAGCGCTCGTACCAGGTAGGAGGCCACGGCACGGCGGACGACATCGAGCACGCTCGATTCGGCGCTGGTATGCTCGCGTGCGTGAGAGCGACGCACCGCGAGAGCGCCGAACGGATCCGGTCGCTGCTCGCCACCTCCCGTGTCACGCCCGCGAGCTTCCACGCCGCGATCACGAGCGTCCCGTCCGAGCACCGCGACGCGTGGCTCGACGAGGTGTTCGGCCTCGACGAGATCCTCGGCGACGATCCGGCGCTGCCGCGCGGCTGCGTGCCGTACCTGCCGTGCTCGGTCGATGCGTTGCTCCGCGTGATCGAGCAAGCGGAGGTGCGGCACTCCGACGTGTTCGTCGACATCGGCTCGGGCGTCGGACGTGCCGCTGCGTTCGTGCACCTGCTCACCGGTGCCGCGGCGATCGGCCTCGAGATCCAGCCGTCACTCGTCGTCGCATCGCGCGACCTCGCGGCGCGCCTCAATGCGCTGCGCGTGGCACCGATCGAGGGTGACGCCGCCGTGCTCACCGGCCACATGATGATCGGCTCGATATTCTTCCTCTACTGCCCGTTCAGTGGCAAGCGGCTCGAGAAGGTGCTCGACGACCTCGAGCCCATCGCACGCACGCGAGAGATTCGTGTGTGCTGCGTCGATCTCCCGTTGCCGCCGCGTCCGTGGCTCGAGCTCGCATCGCCGCCATCGGAAGATCTCGCGGTGTACCGCAGCACGTACGTCGTGCCGTCAGGCTATCGCCGTCGCGCGGTGTAGCAGCGAGAGCGCTTCGTGTTGGCGTGGTGGGCCGTGCCACGTTATGATTCGCCGCGCCACAGAGCGATATGGAAGCTACGTTTACGGACCTTCGGTCGATTCCAGGCGTCGTCGATGTCACGTGGTACCCGCCGCACGGTGCGAGCGAGGCCTCGCCCGCGAGCACGCTGCTCATCGAGGTCCCGCACGGCGCGACCCGGCGTAGCGACTACGAGGCGCTCGAGGCCCAGCTGGTCAGCAAGCTGCCCCAGGATCTCATCGGGTACTTCTTCGTCAATACGGACATCGGCACGCCCGAGGGCGCCGAGCACATCGCGCGAGCGCTCTCGACCGCGCCGACGGGTCAGAGCCTCGGCGTGCTGGTCCTGCGCTGCCTGCTGCCGCGCACCTTCATCGACACCAACCGCGTCGTCGAGGCCCCGACCCCGGGCGTGGTCGTCAACGGCATGACCCCGGGGCTGGCGAGCTACGTCACCGAGGCGGCCGATCATGCGCTGCTCCTCGGGTTGCATCAGCGCTACCACGAGCTCGTCGCGCGCGCGTACGAAGCGATCACGGGGCGCGGGGGCCTGGCGCTGCAGCTGCACTCGTATTCGCCGCGATCGGTCGGTATCGACAAGATCGACCAAGACATCGTCGCCCTGCTACGCAGGGCCTATGAGCCCGAGGTGTACGAGACCTGGCCCAAGCGTCCCGCCGTCGACCTCATCACCGCCGACAGCGAGGGTAGGGTGCTCGCTGCCCCCGAGCTCATTGCCCGGCTGCGCGAGGAGTACGCCAGGATCGGCATCGAGGCGAAGGAGAACGAGACCTACCGGCTGCTGCCGTTCACGATGGGCTATCAGTACGCCGCCCGGTACCCCGGTCGCGTGACCTGCATCGAGCTCAACCGCGAGCTGCTCGCCGATCCCTTCATTCCGCTCGAGGACTCGCCGATCGGCGCGGCCAAGGTCGAGCGGATGGTCGGCCCGTTGATCCTCGTGCTACGCGAGGCACTGACCTCGCCCGCCCTCGCGCGCGGCGAGGTGTTTTCGCTCGCCGCGGGCCGCGGTACGACGTAGGCCCGGGTGGGCCGGGGCGCGTTGGTGTCCGCCATGAGCGATGTCGAGCGCCCCGCTCGACCACCGTCGTGTGTTAGCGTGACAGTGAGGAATTACGGATGTCCTACGCTCATGGCTCCCTGTTGCTTGGTGCGCTGACCATGGTGGCTGCTTGTCATCAGGGGCCCGAGGGCGACGCCGATGCCGACGCGACGACGGGCACGGTCACGAGCTCGAGCTCGAGCGATGGCGATACTGGCACCACCATGCTGCCGACCAGCGATGAGACCAGCGGTGGGACCAGCGACGAGACCAGTGGGCCGGTCTGCCCGGAGAACACGCCACCGGAGGCGCCGATGGTGCTCTCGCCCGGGCCGGACCTCATCGACGTCACCGCCTCGAACCTCTCGATCGCCGGCTCGGCGTTCGTCGATCCCGACCCAGGCGACGCCTTCGGCGGAGTCGAGGTCGAGATCTGGCAGATCCAAGACGGTGTGGCCAGCGACCGCGTGTGGTCTGCCGAGCTCGCGGGCGCGAGCCCGCCGATCATCACCCTCGCCGATGGCACGTTCGATAGCGGTCCCGATGGTGCGCTCGAGCAATGGGAGGACCATGCCGTGCGCATGCGCTACCGCGACGAGCACGCGGACTGCAGCGAGTACGGGCCATGGAGCGCCGACCTCGTGTTTCGCACCGACGATGGCAGCACCGAGCTGTTCGACGAGAGCGTGGTCCGCGACTTCTACCTCGAGATCCCGCCGGCCAGCTGGGATGCGATCGATGCCGAGGCCTACCCGCCGGGCTGCGTACCATTCAATCGCTCCTATCACACCGGTACCCTGCGTTACGAGGACCAGGTCTTCCCCGGCGTCGGCATCAAGATCAAGGGCGGCTGCGGATCGTCGCGCGACCTCGGCGGCAAGGCCTCGTTCAAGGTCGACCTCGAGTGGGACGACGAGGCCGTGTTTGGTTGCCCCGCCGAGCGCCGCCTGCTCGGCGAGAAGCACTTCACCTTCAACAATGGCGTGCAGGATCAGTCGGCCAGCCACGAGCGCATCGGCTACTCGTACTTTCGCGACGCCGGGCTCCCGACCCCGCGCATGGCCCACGTGCGGATCTTCGTCAACGACGAGCTGTGGGGCCTCTATCAGCACGTGGAGACCATCGACCGCCGCTTCTTGTCGCGGTGGTTCGAGACCAGCGACGGCATGATGTACGAGGGCACCTATTGGTGTGACCTCATCTCGAACAACCTACCGCCGACCGACGATGACGACTCGGCCTGCTTGACGCGCGAGTTCTCACCGGATTCGTGCGACACGGTCGAGCCGGGCGCCGACCCGCTCGACTACGCGCTGCTGCGTGCCATGATCGAAGAGGTCGAGGCGCTGCCGAACGGGGGGTTCTACCCCGCCATCACCGGCATCTTCGACTTCGACACGTTCCTCACCACGTGGGCCGTGGAGAGCGTCATCGGCCACTGGGACAACTACGCATTTTCGATCATGAACAACTACCGGGTCTACCACGACCCCACCACGGGTCTCTGGACCCTGATCTCGACCGGCATCGATCAGACCTTCGACGATACGCTGAACCCGTGGGGGACCAGCGGCGTGCTGGCGAGCCGCTGCCTCGCCGAGCCCGCCTGCGAGGCCGCGTTCGCGGCTCGCCTCGACGAGGTCAATGATTTGTTCGAATCCACCGACCTCGCCGGTCGTGCGGACTTCGTGTTCGACCAGATCTCTCCTTACGTCATGGAGGACCCGCGCAAGGAGTACGGCTTTGGCACGTTCCAGGACCGCCACCAGGACCTGCTGAATTTCATCGCTGCCCGGCCGAACCAGATCCGCGACGACTTGGCTGCACACGGGTACTGACGCAGCTCCCGGCGCTCGCTGGACTCGATCGAGTGCTGGATCCGTGGGTGAGCCGAGCGCCGCGGTTCGAGCCGCGGGGTCGCCAGCCGCTCGCACTGCTCAGGGTGCGCCGCGCTCGACCTTCTCGCCGGCGGACTTCTCGAACATGTCGTCGTTGCGGTTCTCGAGCCGCTCCTTGGCGTCCTCGACCCGCTCCTTGGCGTCCTCGAGCCTGCGCCCCGGAGCCGAGCCAGCCTTGCCGCCCTCCATCACGCTCTTGCCCTGGCCCTCGGTGGCCGGCGGAGGCGACTGGCCCTTGCACCCCACCATCGCGAGGGCGAGCACGAGCGCATCGAGAGCCACCAGGGCGCGAAGTGGACGAGCAGCGGTCGGCATGCGTGCGGCGATCACAGCACCTACGGGCCCGACGCGCAAAGGGAGCCCATGTGGAGCTCGGTCGGTGCCGAGATCGGGCTCGACGGAGGTGGGGCATCCCGGTTGAGTGTGGGCTCGTGAATACGCGCTTCGCAGGCCTCGGCCCGCGGGCCGCCGGAACCCGAAACAGAGCTGTGGGGCCAGTGGACGCTCCGTGGGCCACTTCTCGAGCTGGCCTGCTCGACTCCCGCAGAGCTCCTGCAGCTCGGCGCGCTCGTGCCGCAGTCCTGCGACCTTGCTCCGGGAGGCGGATCTTCGCGGGTTCGTTGGTGATCGAGCCGATATTTGTCCTCATGCTCGTGGGGATGCCGCGACCCGAGGCGACCACGCTTCCGATCCACGCCGTGCTCGGCTTGAGCACGGCGGAGGTGGACGACGCGTTGGTCTGGGCCCGCGGCCGAGTCACGGAGCTCCTCGAATCCCTCGATGACGCCGAGCTGCAAGCGCTGCTGGGCCGCGAGCCCGTCGCGAGCCCACCTCGCGCGAAGAACCCGACGCCCGCGAAGATCTCGACGTCAGCGAAGATCGCGACGCCCGGGGCGAGCCCGACACCCGCGAAGATCGCGACGCCCGGGGCGAGCCCGACACCCGCGAGGATCGCGAAGCCCGGGGCGAGCCCGACACCCGCGAAGATTGCGACCCCCGCGAAGATCCCAGCCCCTGCGAAGATCCCAGCTCCCGCGAAGATCCCAGCTCCCGCGAAGATCCCAACCCCCGCGAAGATCCCGACACCCGCCGCGAGCCCGCCTCCGGCCGCGAGCCCGACGCCCACCGCGAGCCCGCCTCCGGCCGCGAGCCCGCCTCCGGCCGCGAGCCCGCCTCTCGCCGCGAGCCCGCCTCTCGCCGCGAGCCCGCCTCCGGTCGCGAGCCCGCCTCGCGCGAGGAGCCCGACGCCAGCTGCGAGCCCGCCTCCAGCCGCGAGCCTGCCTCGTTCGAGGATCCCGACGCCCGCCGTGAGCCCGCCGCGCGCGAGGATCCCGACGCCCGCCGTGAGCCCGCCTCGCTCGAGGGCTCCGACTCCAGCCATCCGCCCACCGGAGCCGCTCATACCCGTGCGTGCGCTCCCTTCCAGGGACCTACCCTGGATTCCGCAGAAACCATCACGGCCCGTCGAGCCGCTCGAGTCCAAGAGCGTTTCGCGATCCTCTCCGCCGCCGCCCCCCCCGGCTCACCCGAGCGCACCACCTCGAGTCGCAGCCTCGACGGCCTCGATGCCAGTGCGTGCCTCGGCGGCGAGAGCCGTGCCCCTCCGAGACCCCGATGCTCCCGTCGCCCGGACCGACCACACCCGTCGTCGTGCGCAACGCTACTCGCTCAGCACACCGGTCGTCGTCCGGCTCGACCGCATGCCCGGGTTGCTCGAGCTGAACACCCGCGACATCAGCCTCCACGGGATCTTCATCGAGAGCAATACGCCGCCGGAGTGCCATGATCGCATCGCCGTGCAGCTGCCGTTCCCCGACGGCTCGGGAGTCGTACACCTCGTGGGCGAGGTCGTCCGCGTGGTGACGATGCGGCAGGCCATGGCCACCGGAACTGCGCCGGGCTTCGGCGTGACCTTCTCCCCCGTGAGCGACGAGAGCCAGCGTGACCTCGAACGATTGCTCGAGCACGCGAAGGCGGGCGCAGTGGCCGATGCCCCGCGGCGGAGGAGCACGAGCGTCACGCAGGCCCAGACCGTTCAGCACCGCTCCCCGGACGCCAAGGTCTCGAAGGGTTGAGGCCCAAGCCACCCTGCTAGCCGCCCATTCGGCGCAGGAAGCTCTGTAGCGTCGTGAGCTGCAGCGTCGGGTTCGTGCGGCGCACGTGCGAGAGCGACGCTCGCTCGCCCCCGTAGGCGTGACCGGGCAGCAGCACCGTCTCGCCGGGTAGCTCCGCGAGCCGTTGCGACAGCGTCCGGTACATCTCCTCGGCGTTACCGCCCGGCAGATCGACGCGGCCGCAGCCCTGCAGGAACAGCGTGTCGCCGGCCAGCAGCGCCTCTTCCTCGCCGTGGGTCAGGCCCGCGACGCGGAAGCACTGCGAGCCGGGCGTGTGACCGGGCGTGTGGAGCAGCTCGATCTCGATGCCGCCGACGCGCACCTTGTCGCCCGACGAGTGCTCGACGAGGTCGCCCTTGCCGAGCCCGGTGATCGCTCGCACGCCCTCGGCCTCGCGCGTGTGCACGTGGGCCTTGCACGGGCAGCGGCCCACGAGCTCCGCGAGCCCCTCGATGTCGAATCCGAACATCGAGCCGCCGACGTGATCCGGGTGGTAGTGGGTCACGAGCGCGCCGGTGATCTTCATGTCGTCGCGCTCGGCCGCGAGCACGATCCCGGCGATGTCCCACGCGGGATCGACCACCATGCACTCGTTCGTGTCGCGGTCCCCGACGAGATAGACGAAGTTCTGCATGCCCTCGGCCGTCGCATCGCCCTTCGCGAAGTCGCGGCCGGACAGGAGCTGTCGTAGGTAGAGCGTCGCCACGGCTGCGAAGCGTAGCCGTGAGCGTGGGTGCGCGGAATGCTCACGGAGCAACGTCCTCGAATTGCGCCTGGTCGTCGCCGATCCGCAGATCGTCGTAGTAGATGATCCAGGTGTCCTCGGGGGCGCCGTCGGGCCCGTTGCCCCAGCGGTTCATCCCGAATTTCATATACTGGCCGGGACCGCTGGCATAGTCGACGTCCGTCAGATCCACGTAGACATCACCGTCGAGCCAGAATGTGACCTCGCCCAGCTCCCAGTCGACGCGGAAGACGACGTCGTGCCAGGTGTTGGCGGTGATCGGCAGCGACCCGTGGTGATCGGCGGATCCGTCGCCCTCGGGATTGGTCGCGACGTCCCAGATCCCATCCGAGCCCCACAGCGACAGCGAAGCCGAGCCACCGCTGTTGTCGGGGTGCCACTGCACGAAGTGACCGCCGTAGCTCCCGGTCCAGTCGCCGCTGGTCTGCGGCGTCTCGAAGTAGATACCAAAGCCGTACCAGCGCAGGCCCGTGTCCGAGACGTTCTCCGGGACGAGCTCGGCGCGCCAGCCCGCGGACACGGCCGGATCGTCGGCCCTGACCTCGGCGCGGAACGAATAGCTACCCGTGCGGGCCTGGTCCGTGCTCTGCGTCACGGAGTGGTCGCAGCAGTGCTGATCATTGGCGAACGAGACGAAGGGATCGCGCTCCTCGAAGCCCGCCTCGAGCAGCAAGTGCTGGCGCACGTGCTCGCCCTCGCTGGTCGAGCCCTCGCTCGCTCCGGTGGAGCCGACCGAGCTGCTCGACGTGTCGGCTCCGGTCGAGGTCGCGTTGCTCGGCATTCCGCTCGATCCAGAGGAAGACGCCATACCGCTCGTAGGCTCGCCGACGCTGGTGGTCGTGGGTCCGGTCTCGCCTCCGGGGGCGCATGCGGCTGCGATGGCGAGGACGAGCAAGCCTGGGAACGGACGCTCGGTCGTGAACATGCCCGCGATCGTGCCCGATTCGTACCCCGCGGACGAGCCACGGGTGGGAGCTGGCGTCGGCTCGGGCAACGTCGGCACCCGTCGAGCGCCTGGGCGGGAGACCGCCGTGGTGGCATGATGCGAGCGTGCGAGCGTTCGGATTCGTGGTCGTCCTTGCGTGGCTCCCGGGAGCTCTCGGATGTGTTCGCGCGGGCCAGCCGCCCGATCCGATCTCGCCGGTCGACCCGGACTCGCCGGAGAAACCCGCGACGTCGACCACGCTCGAGCAGCAGCTCCCGCTGGCCGAGGATCCCGCGGCAAGGACGGTGCCCAGCGTCGACGACCTTCGCATGGCGCGTGCCGAGGCCGATGCGCTGATGGTCGGGCTCGCGCGGCTGCCGAAGTTCCCCATCAAGCTCAGCGAGCTCGAGGCCCACCTCGGACGGCCGCTGCGGCGCCACTTCAACCCCGAGTCCCACGATCCGACCTTCGTCCACGACCAGGGGGGCCAGGGGGTCAATGTTGGGGGCACGCCCGTGTTCCATCCCAGTGGCGAGCCCGACACTCCGCTGCTGGTGGAGCTGCGGTCGCAGTACTACGCGCGCTATGACAGCGAGCGGAAGTTCGACGATCGCCCGCCGTTCGCGGCGGACGATCCCATCATCGACCTCATCGCGATCTCGGATCGCTACGCCAACGGAGCGCCTCCGCCGGCCCCGAGCGCGAAGGTGTTCGAGGGCAACTACGCCTACATCGCCGAGCAGTGGTCCATCGAGCCGCTGCACGAGGGCTTCGTCTCGCTGCTCACCCACGACCGAAAGATCAACCCGCAGGCCGACCGCTGGGTCTTCCAGGTCACGACCGATCGCGGGTACTTCCAAGATCCGAAGCAGATCGACCAGATCGAGACGATGCTGATCGGCTTCGTCGAGACGATCCGCGACGGCAAGGACATGCCCGCGATGCTCGCGGCCCTCGAGCGCGATCACGCTGCCGACTACGACATGGGCATCCTCGAGCTCGGGCTCGCCTCCTACAACATCCGCTACTTCGGCGTCGACCTCACCGGACCGTACGCCGGCGAGTTCCTGCGCCAGGAGGGGCTCGCCCGGGCGCTCTACATCGACTTCTACATCCAGGGCGAGGCGAGGGTGCCGCTGCCTCGCTTCTTCGGTGCGCTCGGCTTCAAGAAGGCGAAGGTCGATCCGTCGCAGGTCCCAGAGATCGCTCCCGGGCATCAGGACGGCGGCTTCCTCTACTACAACGACGTGACGGTCGAGCGAGATGGCTGGTACGTCCGCGCGACGGGCTTCTACCCCGTCGAAAAGGGGGGCAAGGCCGCATCGACGGTCGACCTGTCGCGCTTCCTGGTCCGGTCGCTGACGATCCGCCACCAGGTCCGTGGCTAGCTCGCGTCCTCGTCTCGGCCCGGCCGTCACTCGATCGTCGAGCACAGCTCGTCGGCATTGGGGGCGTCGCAGCTCTCGACGCCGGCCACGACGACCTGCAACCCGAACGTGGGCTCTTCGATCGGGTAGAGGTACTGGTCGGCGAGGTCGCCCACTTGCAGCTCCGTAGTGTCGTGGTTGAAGACGTGCACCCAGAGGTCGTAGTCCTCGTCGCTCTCGAACTTCCACGCTTCCGAGGCGCAGAGCGCGAAGTCGAAGGGCAGCCCCTCGAACGGCTCGAGTCGCTCGATATGCCCGATCGAGGAGCCGTCGGGGTAGTAGGTCACGAGGAGCAGGCTGATGAAGGCCTCGGCGGTCGGCTCGAAGCTCTCGTTCCAGGTGTGGTCGCCGACCTCGCGGTGCACCGTGCCGGTGATGAGCGGAATCCAGTCCTCCTCCTGGCAGTCGGTGAAGCCGAAGCCGGTATCGCTGCTGCCGCCGCTGTCGTCACCGCTGGTCGGCGTGTCGAAATTGGCGGTGGCTCCGACCTCGGTGGACTTGGGGTCGCAGCCACCGAGCATCGGCACCAGCACGAGCACACCGAGCAACACACGAACATCGCCATGAAATCGCATACCGGAGCAGTCCCCAGCTCAGGGTGATCCGTCACGGTCCGCGAGAAATCTCGCACTCGCGCTCCACCCGACGCGCCAGCGAGCCGCCGCCGTGCGCCGCCACGAACGTGCGAGCCTCCGCCATGCCCTCGTCCCGGCGACCGAGCGCACACAGGGCGATGGCGCGATAGCCCGCTCGCTCGGTGGCGAGCTGGCCCTCGGCGAAGCGCTCGGCGTGGGCCCCGAGCAGCCGCAGGCTCAGCGCCGGATCGGTCGGCAACGATCGCTTGGCGCGAGTGATGAGATCGACCTCGGCCGCGAGCGCGGTGGCCGGCCCGGAGCTCGGCGGTGGCGTGTCCTCGACGCGCGCCTTCGCGGCCGCCAGATCGCTCCGCGGCACGCCGCGAGCCCGGGGCGCCTCTGCGGGTCCGGATCGCGCGGCCTCGGCCAGTGGGCTCGACTCGACCGCGGTGGGTGCCGGTGGAGCACCGTCGGGAGGCGTCTGCGGCTCGGGTGCACGGCGATCTGCCACCGGCTCGTCGCCGATCGGGCGCCCCATCGCTGCGGGTGCGTGCGCCGACTCGAGCACGCCGCGTGCCGCCACCCCGAGCGCAGCCATGCCCCCGAGCGCGACGGCCAGCACGATCTTGAGCCCGGAGGCCGCCCCGGCCCCGGCCACGCCCGCGCCCGCGAGGTCGAGGCGCAGCGCCAGCGCGGCGGCGACCTTGCGCCGTGCGGCCCTTGGCGGCCGCGTGCCCTCGCGGGTGATCGCCACCACCTGCGCCGCATCGCCCCGCAGCCCCCTCGCCGACAGCGAGCGCTCGAGCCCACGTCGCGCCGCCTTGATGCGCGAGTAGGCCGTCTCGAGCTCGATCTCGAGGACGGCCGCGATCTGAGGCCCCGTCAGCCCCTCGAACACGTGCAGGTCGAGCGCCACGCGCTTGTCGAAGTCGAGCTCGTCGAGGGCCTCGAGCACCAGCGCGGCGGTGAGGCGCCGATCGACCACCTCGTCGAGCGCCGCGGGCCGCGTCTCGACCCGTGCCAGCGCCCGGAGCTTGCGCTCGGCTCGCTCCGCCCCTCGGTGGTGCCGATGGGCTACCCGCCGCACGATCGTGAACAGCCACGAGCGCAGGCCGGCCCCGCGCCCCTCGAAGTCGGCGAGGCGGCGATGCACCACGACGAACACGTCCTGGGTCGCGTCCTCGACCGCGGCCCTGGGCACCCCGAGCCGCAAGAGCGTGGACCACACGAACGCGAAGCCGTCCCGGTACACGCTGTCGAAGGAGACAGCGGGGACCACGCAGCGGAGGCCCGAGCTCGAGGCAAGGGTTTGCACCTCGTGGGAGGCAGTCTCCACCTCGCACGATCCTGTCACGGAAATCGTACCTCGACCCCCACGACCACCCGCAGCGCGCCTGGGCCGGCGCGAAAGAGCGTGTCGAGGTCGCGAACGTGGAACGGCGGCCGGCGCATGCTCACCATTGCGCGCGGCCCCAGCCACAGCGCCAGCCACCGCGTGGGGGCCCAGGTCACGGCGATGTCGACCGGCAGCCCCACGAACGCCGCGGTGCCGGAGCCGGGGTTGGCCACGCCCACGCTGCGGCCCCGCATCCCGCCCGCTTCCAGTCCGGTGCACATCGGGAACGAGAGGCTCGCCCAGCGGGGCTCGAAGCACGCCACCGCGGCGCCGAGCCACAGGTCGAAATCAGCCCCCACGGTGTCCCCCGGGTACATCGCCCGCTGCGCGAAGAAGTAGTGGGCCCGCGCCTCGAGCCGCAGCGGCGCCATGCCCGGCCACAGCGCCACGGCCCCACCGATACCGCCGCTGGCCACCTTCGGCAGGAGCCGAAAGATCTGAGCGATGCCCTCGATCCGCACCGCGCCGCGAATCCGACGCTTCGGCGCGGGCTCGATCGGCGCAGGGCCGAGCGACGGTGGCTGCGGTGGGATCGTGGTGGTCTCGACGAGACTCGGCTCGTCCGCCACCGGCGGCGCGTCCTCGCCGGCGGGCTGCGGCAATGGGTCCTCGAGCGTAGTGACCCCCACCTCGGGCTCGCTCACGTCCTCGTTGCGGTCGGCCTCGAGCTCGGCCGCGACCGCGATGAACAGCCCCGCTGCCTCTGCCAGCTCCTCGCACGACGTGGCCGTCACCTCGCGCCGATCGATCCCGGCCGGCCCCTGCACGGAGATCGTCAGGTGCCAGCCCTCCTCGTCGGAGCCGCGCACCCTCGCCTCCGCGATCGTCGAGCTGCCGCGCCCCTCGAGCCGGGTTTGGACGTGTCGTCGCACGACCTCGGCGTCTGGGCACCCGGGCGGGACGTCCCACGCGAGCTGCAAGGCCGGCTCGGGCTGGGCCGGCGGCTCGGTCGAGAGCACGGCCGACAGTACCGCCAGCGCGAGCCAGTCCGAGGGCATCGATGCGGAGCATACCGACACCCGCGACCCGAGGCGATCCGGGCTCGGGCGCGTCTCGCACTTGCACGAAGGTGGGGCCTGACCGACACTGACGAGATGTTTCGTCGGCTGGCAATCGTATGGATGGCTTGGGGTGGCGTCGGCTGTAGCTCGACACCATCGACGCCCAACCATGGCGCCACCGATACCTCCGATGCCGATGCCGATGCCGATGCCGATGCCGATGCTAGCTCCACCCAGTCGGCGCAGGATTCCAGCGCGGGGGCGTCGCTCTCGATGACTTCGGGGGCGTCATCCAAGGGCTCGGAGGACAGCACCTCGTCCTCGGGGACCGGTACGACAGGGTCCTTTCCGGGGGAAGGTGAAGCCTGCGACTATGTGATGCAGGACTGCGCTCCGGGGCTGAAGTGCGTGCGCATCGATCTCGACGGAGATTTCAGGGACGAGCGCATATGCGTCGCGGTCGTCGAGGATCCGCTGGGCGCTGGAGAAGTGTGCGAGGTCGACCTGCAGACCGGGGAAGACAACTGTTCCATGAGCACGTTCTGTACCCCTTTCTTTCCGGAAGACGGCATGGGGGTCTGTACCGACTTCTGCTCGCCTAGCCTCGAGTCGTTCGAGTGCGCAGACCCCGACAAGGCGTGCCTCTTGCTCTCGGACTTTCACTACGGTTGTTTTCCCCTCTGCGACCCGCTCATCGCCGAGTGTCCCACGGGGCATGCGTGCCTCCCCTCGTATGCCGTCGAGTCCGGCTTCGTGTGCGTTCCCATCAACCCGGCCAACGACGGGACCACGGGTGATGTCTGCCACGCCCCCACCGAAGGCTGCCCCCGCGGAGGTTTGTGCTACCAGTGCGCGAACGGGTACACGTGCCTGCTGCCGCTCGACTATGGCCCTGGCTGCGAGGACGAGCACGATCTCGGCTGCTGCACGGAGTACTGCGATCTGAGCGTGGGCGCGTGCAGCAACCCGCTGCACGAGTGTCTTCCCTACTTTCCCGAGTCCGCCGAGAGCTACCCGAACGCGGGCCTCTGCGGGCTTCCCGAGGACTTCGACTGGTGTGATGGCTCGATCGAGCCTCCGCCCGGTCAATGTCCCCCACCGGACGCGGAGCCAAACTATCCGTGGTGCTCGGCGTTCGACACGAGCGCTTGTTCACGGGGCAGCGTCAACCTCTTCGGAGGAGAGTGTGGACTCTGCTGGTGCTCCGATTCCTGTGCTTCGGTCGCAGAGTGTCCAGTCCCCGAGACCGGGACCGCCGAGGTCGTCTGCGATCCCGCGGAGGGGTGTTCGTTGCTCTGCGACCAGGATGGCGACTGTCCGAACGGTATGGACTGCCACTCCTACTCCGGTGAGTTGCGCTGCTTTTGGCGACCCGAGAGCTGCCCATGACGTGGGGGCTCGCGCGGGCCGTCATTGGTCCGGACAGGCCACCGGTCCGACCGGGCACGGCCCCCCGGCGGCCAATTCGACGCACTGCCGCTTCTCCCAGTTTTCGACGCCCGCGCCGACGCAGCCGTCGAAGTCGTATCCGTCGTTGAACGTCGAGATCTGCTGCTCGCGGTCGTGATACTGGCTGTACGCCTGCTCGATCGTGGTGATCACGAGCCCGTTGGAGACGACCTCGTAGGTCGTGCGGGCCTCGTCCGAGAAATCGCAGTCGATGATCGTGTAGCGGATCGGCACGTGATCGCGCAGCGCCTCGAGGATGCACTCGAGCGCCGCGGGATCGTCGACCTCGAGCTCGGACCCGCCGGTGGTCGTGTCGTCGTCGCCGCCGCTGTCGGTGCCACTGGGCGGGCCGACTTCGCACTCGCCGAACGTCACCGGACCGCATGGCGACGGCGTGTGGCAGTCGTAGTCGAGACACGGTTCTTCCTCGCAGCTCTCGTTCCAGTGCTGGAGGTGCGCCCAGCAGCTCCCGCCGCTGCCGACGTCCCACGGCGAGTGCGTCGGCAGTCCGCCGCCGCAGCCGTCTTCGTCGCCCCACGGATCGGCGGCCGTCTCGTCGTCTCCGCAGCCCTCGGTGTCGCCATCGGTGCCCAGGCCGGTCGTCGGATTGCCGGAGGTCGTGGTCGATCCGGGCGGTAGATTGCCGCTGCCGCTCAGACCGTCACCCGTGCTGGTACCGGCCGAGCTCGCCGACATGCCGGGACCCTCCTGGCCGTCGCCACCCATGCCGACCTTGTCGCACCCCGTCACCATCGCCATCGCACTCAAGCCAACCAACCAAAGTCGCATCGATACCTCTATGCTACGAGTGTTGATGACCAACGAGTCGATCGCAAGCGAGAGCTCCTTTTCGCTACGCAGGGCCCGCGCGTTTTGCGCGAATCAGACTTCGGGCGCGTGACCGTGCGTTCCCCTCCGCCCATGCTGCGACGCACCTTCCTGCTTGCCTTGCCGGTCGCGGTCGCCTGTACGCCCACGCGGCCGTCTCCCGCCAAGGATCTGCCCGCGTCCGTCACCCTGCCCTTGCCCGAGGGTGGCCCGAGCCCCGCGCCTTCTTCCCCCGACCTCTGGCGATGGGAGCGAGGCGACGGAGGTTGGGGCGAGAGCCTCGTCGGGCGAACGGTCGTCGTCGCCGGCGACGCCACCTTCACGCTCGGCTACCTCCAACCCGCACCCGCCGGGGTGCATCAGGACGACGAGCGCTTCGGGATCACCCGGCTCGACCCCGGCCCCACCCCGCGCTGGCAGGCCGACCTCGGCGAGCACTTCGTGGCCGCGGGCGCGATGGTGCTCGCAGGCGACACGATCTACGCCACCCACCACTGCTCCATCTCCTCGGGCGCGCAGGTCTCGGCCGTGAGCGTGGAGACCGGGCAGGTGCGCTGGACCGTGGATCTGCAGGCACTCGGCCCGGTGGATCACAGCAAGTATCGCAACGAAACGCAGATCGAGCTCGACGAGCGCGGTCTGGTGATCTACGGCAACGAAGCCCAAGGTGCATATACCGAGGTGCTCGACCCGGCCACCGGCGCCCAGCGCAGCCACGGCCGGCCCGATCCGCGGTTCGTGGGTCTCGCTTGGGAGGGGGAGGGGGCCGGCGCGCCGTTCGATCATGGTTCCGGCCCTTCTTCGCTGATGGACGGTGGCACGCTCTTCATGGTCACCCCGTCGGACGACGGGCGAGCCCCGACCACGCTCGCGCGCATCGATGGGCAGGAGGTGGCATGGACGGTCGTGCTCGAGCCCAATGGCTCGTGCAACCGCGCTGCGCTGCGCCGGCTGGCCGACCAGCTGTGGGTGGCGAGCTACTGCCCGTTCAGCAGCGGGGTGCAGCTGTTCGCGTTCGATCCGGACACGGGGTCACGGATGGTGACGGCGAACGTTCGCGGGCTCGGACCCATCGCGCACTCCGAGTACTTCAACGAGGTCGAGCTCGACGAGCTCGATGGGCACGTGATCGTGCGTGGCCGCGAGGCGGCGGGGCGGTACATCGAGGTCGTGAATCCCGCGACGGGGGTCTCGCGGGTGAGCCTGGTGTTTCGGGATTGAAAGGTGCCGGCGAGCTCTCGGAGGCTTCTCCGCTGCGTGAATTTCGGCGGGCCTGAGCCTTCGGAGGCTCCTGGAGGCGTGAATTTCGGAGGGAGCGAGCCTTCGGAGGCTCCGCGAGGCGTGAATTTCGGCGGGCCTGAGCCTTCGGAGGCTCCTGGAGGCGTGAATTTCGGGAGGACCGAGCCTTCGGAGGCTCCTGGGGGCGTGAATTTCGGAGGAGCGAGCCTTCGGAGGCTCCTGGAGGCGTGAATTTCGGAGGAGCGAGCCTTCGGAGGCTCCATGAGGCGTGAATTTCGGAGGAGCGAGCCTTCGGAGGCTCCTGGAGGCGTGAATTTCAGAGGACCGAGCCTGCGGAGGCTCCTCGACCCGTCTTCGTGATGGGCAAGTTGCCCAAGCGCCGACGTATCGATCCGCGGTGACCGCTCGTTCGTACGAGTTCGTTCGAGCGCTCCGTACGGCGCGGTTGTGCCATGCAGAGCCCTCGACACCAAGGGGAGGGGTTCGAACGATGACGACCATGATGAACGAGCGAGCACGGGGGGCCGGGATCTCGATGGTGTGCCTGATGGAGCTGGCCTGCGGGGATGGTTCGAGTGATCTCGACGAGCGGGATCGCATGGTGATGATCAAGGACATCGACCAGCTCGAGCTCGAGAGCTCGGGCGGCACGGACGGCTCCGAGAGCGACGACCAAGACTCGACTACCACGAACGATCCTTCGGGCGCGGACGACCCCGCGGGTGACTCGACGGGGTGGACGGGGTACGACCCGACGACGGGGTGGACGGGGTACGACCCGACGACGGGGTGGACGGGGTATGACCCGACGACGGGGTGGACGGGGTACGACCCGACGACGGGCTACGACCCGACGACGGGATATGACCCGACGACGGGCTACGATCCAACGACGGGCTACGATCCAACGACGGGCTACGATCCAACGACGGGCTACGATCCAACGACGGGCTACGATCCAACGACGGGCTACGATCCAACGACGGGCTACGATCCAA